>MRWG01000224.1_pt1 | contig 94628 bp, 91 predicted proteins | sample 1013341 | NCBI WGS metagenome assembly MRWG01 (sample SAMN06117577, study PRJNA244670) | biofilm metagenome | biome: Water; feature: Cathode Biofilm; material: Biofilm; isolation source: microbial consortium enriched at the cathode of a solar microbial fuel cell | place: USA: District of Columbia ...
GATCACTCTATGCCGCAGAGCGAGGATAAGTGCGCGTTCGCGGGCACCTCGCCCTATGAACTGGGCCCTGACCTTCGTCAGGGTGACGGCGTTTGTTGGGGCGTTTGCGCTCTTTTCGCCGCCCTCATTTCTCCCGGCGCTCCGCCCGCGAAGGCGGGTGGCCGGGAGAAAGCGTGGTGGTGTTCAAGGTGGGGAGAAGGGGAACCGAGCCCTGATTTTGCCTAGCGCCGCCCGAACAGGCGTTCAATGTCGGCGAGTTTCAGTTCGACATAGGTGGGGCGGCCGTGATTGCACTGGCCGGAATGGGGGGTGGCTTCCATTTCGCGCAGGAGGGCATTCATCTCGTCACCGGTGAGGCGGCGGCCGGAGCGGACGGAGCCGTGGCAGGCCATGGTGCCGACGACGTCTTCCAGCTTCTCCTTCAGCGACAGGGCCTGGTCGGTTTCGGCCAGATCGTCGGCGAGGTCGCGGATCAGGCCCTGCACGTCGAGGCGTTTCAGGAGGGCCGGCGTTTCGCGCACGGCCACAGCGCCCGGACCGAAGGCCTCGACCACCAGGCCCAGTTCTTCCAGCTCGTCGGCGCGTTCGAGAATGCGGCGCGCCTCGGCCTCGTCGAGATCGACGATCTCGGGCACCAGCAATTGCTGACGCTGGACACCGGTCTCGGCGATCATCTTCTTCATGCGCTCATAGACGAGGCGTTCATGGGCGGCGTGCTGGTCGACGATGACAATGCCGTCGCGCGTCTGGGCGACGACATAGGTTTCGTGCAATTGCGCGCGGGCGACGCCCAGCGGCCAGTCCGGCGACGGCGCGGCGGCCTGGGCCTGGTGCTCGGAAACGTCGAGGCCCGGCTCCGTTGCTGACGGCGGCGACCAGGGGGCGTCGGGCTCGAGGCGGGCCGACATGCCCGGATCGAAAACCTGGCCCTGCACGGGTTCGGCGGGCGCAGGCGGACGGCCCCAGGCGGCGACATGATGCGCGGCTGACTGATAGGGCTGACCCGGCGGCGGCGCCCCTTCCGGACGCACCCGCCCCAGCGCGAAGCCGGCAACCGTCGTCGAGGCGCGGTGGCCCGCGGCGGCCAGCGCATGGCGCAGGGAACCGACGATCAGGCCGCGCACCAGTCCGGCATCGCGGAAGCGCACCTCGGCCTTGGCCGGGTGGACATTGACGTCGACCAGATGCGTGGGCAGGTCGACATTCAGCGCCACGACCGGATGCCGGTCGCGGGCGAGGAAATCCTGATAGGCGCCGCGGATGGCGCCGTGCAGCAGCTTGTCGCGCACGGGCCGGCCATTGACGAAGAGATACTGGTGCTGGGCCGAGCCGCGCGAGAAGGTGGGCAGGCTGGCGAAACCGTGCACGCGCACGCCCTCGCGCTCCTGGTCGACCTCCAGCGCATTATCGCCGAAATCGGCGCCGAGCATGGCCGACATGCGCGCCTTGCCGGCCTCGGCCTCATCGCCGCGTTCGGCGGCAACGCCGAAACGCTTGCGCCCGTCGAGGGTGAGGTGGAAGCCGACATCCGGACGCGACATGGCGAGGCGTTTGACCACATCGGTGATGGCCTGGTTTTCCGAGCGCTCGCTCTTGAGGAATTTCAGCCGGGCCGGCGTGGCGTAGAAAAGATCGCGCACCTCGATCCGCGTGCCGCCGCGCCCCAGCGGTGCCGCCGGAGCGGTACCATGGGTCTGGCCGCCCTCGACACCGATGGTGAAGGCATCGCCCTCGCCCTTCGCCTGGCTGGTGATGGACAGGCGCGCAATCGAGCCGATCGAGGGCAGCGCCTCGCCGCGAAAACCCATCGTGCCGATATTGAGAAGATCGTCGCGCCCGTCCTCGCCGACGGGGAGTTTCGATGTGGCGTGGCGTTCGATGCACAGGGCCAGCTCGGCCTCGCTCATCCCCTTGCCGTCATCCTCGATCACGAGGCGCACCAGACCGCCGCCCTCGGCGGCGATGTCGATCCGCGTCGCGCCGGCATCCAGCGCATTCTCGGCGAGTTCCTTGACCACGGAGGCCGGCCGCTCGACCACCTCGCCGGCGGCGATGCGGTTGACGGTTTCCGGCGGCAGGCGGCGGATGATCGGCTTGGAAGCGGTCAGGGACATGGCACCAACGTCGGCACGCCGCCCGAGTCGGTCAAGGGCTGGGTGCTACAGGGCGAAAGCGCCGGCACCGGGATTTCCCCCTCATCCGCCCCTTCGGGGCACCTTCTCCCCGGGGAGAAGGGGGGCTTCCCGACACGCACAAACGCCACTCCCTCTCCCTAGGGAGAGGGCCGGGGAGAGGGGGAAGACACCGCCGGGCGCAATCGCGCACCGGCGGTCCAATCACAGGAACAGGTGCAGTCCTACAGGCCCGGCAGTTTGGGCAGGAGGCGGCGGTCGCGTTCGATTTCGACATTGCCGCCGCCGGTGACGTTCTGGATCCGCTCCTGGCGTTCGGCCTCGTGCTCGGGATCGAGCGGCGTGGCGTCGACATCCGGCGGCGGGGCGTATTCGCCATCACGCCAGAACAGGATGCGGTCGGCAAAGCTGCGCGACTTGCGCACGATGCTGGCCTCTTCACCGTCGATGATCGAGCGGATGAAGGGGTCGGCTGCACCGCCGCCGGCGCGGGCGACGAGGAGGGCTTCGGCGTCGGAACCTTCAAAGGCACCGGCAGAGCCGAGCAGCGCGGCGCGCGCCTGCTGGTCCGGATAGATTTCGTCCGGGCGCGGCTGGCCGGGGGCCGGCGGGCGCAGATTGTATTCCGGCGGCACCGTCAGCGGTGCGATCGTGACCGTGCGGAATTCGTCCGGCGTGACCTTGTTGGCACCCAGCGCCGAACGGACGCCGGAACAGCCGGTAAGGGCGAAAGCGGCGGTCGAGGCCACCAGAAGAGCAGTACGCAAACGCATCTCGACGAAGCTCCGTAAAATCGTGAACCCTGTTTTAGCGAAGAGCGGCGTTCATCTCCACCCCGCTTGCCACCCTATCTTACCGCGCGGTCTTTCCGGTCGTTGACAACAACGTCGAGAATGACGGCGGCCACGCCCAGATTGATGCCGACATCGGCAATATTGAAGACATAGGGGAAGTAGACGTCGGAAAAATTCAGGAAGTCGACGACGGCGCCATAGAGCGTCCGGTCGATCGCATTGCCGATCGCGCCGCCGATGATGAAGCCGAAAGCGACCGCCTGCAGCCGGCGCACGGCCTTGACCGGGCCATAGCCCAGAAGTCCGGCGATCAGCAGGCAGGCCACCGCAATGGAAAACGCGACCAGGATGAAGCGGCCGAGCGGGCCGTCGGCGCCGAACAGGCCGAAACTCACCCCCTTGTTCCACACCATGGTGAGGTCGAAGACGGGCGATAGCTCGATATGGCCGCAGGTATTGGGCAGCGCGATGCGTTCGACACCGCTGGCGCGCTGGAATTCAATGCATCCCGGCGGCGAGAAATGCAGCACGTTGAGGACCAGCCATTTGCTGATCTGGTCCAGAATGATGATGAGAACGGCCAGGCCCAGCCCGATCCGGGGCGCCGGCGACGCCGTCGCGCGACGCCGGATTTCACCCCAAAGATCAGCCATGCGTCGCATCCCAATAGGCCACCGCATCGGCATCGCGCGGCGAGAGTTCCGGATAGCGTTTGTCCGCCCCGATCTGTGTGGAATATTTCCACGAGCGGGCGCACTTGCTGCCCTCGGCACGGCCCGGCACCACGGCGATGTCCGCGATATCGTCGATGCGGAACGACCCGTCCGGCGCAGCCCCGTCGATCAGCACGGCCTGGCTGGTGATGGCGATCTCGGCGAGGAAATCATCGATATCGCCCGGCGCCTCGGCCTTCATCGCCGCACGATAGGCCGGATCGGCGACATAGACCTGCGGGGCGGCCTCAAGGCTGGAACCGATCCGCTTCTCGCGGCGCTCGACTTCCAGCGCGCCCGTCACCACGCGGCGCAGGCGGCGCAGGGTACGCCAGTTCTCGGCCAGCGCGCCATTGTGCCAGTCCTGCGGCGTTTTCGGGAAGGTGCGCAGGTGCACGCTGTCATCCTCGGACGGGAAGCGCGACAGCCAGACCTCTTCCATCGTGAAGGGCATGATCGGCGCCAGCCAGGCGGTCAGGCGCATGAAGACCTCGTGCATCACCGTGCGGCAGGCGCGGCGGCGGTCGGCGTCCGGACGGTCGCAATAGAGGGCGTCCTTGCGCACATCGAGATAGAAGGCCGACAGGTCGACGACACAGAAATTGAACAGGGCGGAATAGACTTTCTTGAAGTCGTAGGTGGCATAGCCGGCCTTCACCACACCATCGAGTTCCTGCAGCCGGTGCAGCACCCAGCGCTCCAGCGAGGGCATGCGCTCGAGCGGCAGATGTTCCACCGTCTCGTCATAACCGTGCAGCGCGCCGAGCAGGTAGCGCAGCGTGTTGCGCATCTTGCGATAGGCATCGACCGAGGTCTGCAGGATCTCCTCGGAGATGCGCAGATCATCGGTGAAGTCCTGGGCCGCGACCCACAGGCGCATGATCTCGATACCGTACTTCTTGGCGATCTCGTTCGGCGCGAGCGTATTGCCGAGCGATTTGGACATCTTGCGCCCGTCGCCGGCCATGACGAAGCCATGGGTGAGCACATTGTCGTAGGGCGCCCGGCCGCGCGTGCCGCAGCTTTGCAGCAGCGAGGACTGGAACCAGCCGCGGTGCTGGTCGGAACCTTCCAGATAGAGATCGGCCGGCCATTTCTGGTCCGCCCGCGGCTCCAGCGCGAAGGCGTGGGTGCAGCCACTGTCGAACCAGACATCGAGGATGTCGGTGACCTTCTCGTAGTCGTCGGCCTGATACTCGTCGCCGAGGAATTCGGAAGCCGGGCGTTCGAACCAGGCATCGGCGCCGTCTTCCGCAACGGCCTTGACGATGCGCGCATTGACCTTGTGGTCGTTGAGCACGCGCGTGGTGCCCTTTTCCACGAACAGGGTCAGCGGCACGCCCCAGGCGCGCTGGCGCGAGACGAGCCAGTCCGGCCGCTGTTCAACCATGGAACGGATACGGTTCTCCGCCGCCTTCGGCGTCCAGCCGGTCTCGGCGATGGCCGCCAGTGCCTTTTCGCGCAGCGTACCGCCGGATTTCATCGGCCGGTCGATGGCGACGAACCATTGCGGCGTGTTGCGGAAGATGACCGGCGCCTTGGAACGCCAGGAGTGCGGGTAGGAGTGTTCCAGCCGGCCGCGGGCCAGCAGCATGTTCAGCTCGACGAGCTTGTCCATCACCGTCTTGTTGGCCGGACCGTCCTGGCCCTGCTTCTTGCCGTCCAGACGGATGATGTGCAGGCCGGCAAACAGCGGGATGTGGTCGTAATAGGCACCGTCCGGGCCGACGATGTGCGGCACGGCCTCGTGCTTGTCATGCCACTCCGGGAAGTCCATCCAGGCGGCATAGTCTTCTGCACCATGGCTGGGCGCGGTGTGCACGAAGCCGGTACCGGCTTCATCGGTGACATGTTCGCCCGGCAGCAGCGGTACCGGATAATTCCAGTAACGGTCCGCCTCGGCCAGCGGGTGCGAGCACACGAAACCGGCCGGATCGACGGTTTCCAGCCGGTCCCAGCCGACGATATTGGCGGCCTTCGCCGTCTCTTCCCACAGCGCGTCGGCAACGATCAGCGTATCGCCGGGCATGGCCCAAGGGGTGAAACCCTCGGCTTCGACGCCGGTCACCTTGTAAAGACCGTAGCTGATCTCGGGTGAGAAGCAGATGGCGCGGTTGCCCGGGATGGTCCAGGGCGTGGTGGTCCAGATCACCACATGTGCGCCGATGCAGTCCTTCGGGATGGCGGTGCCGTCCTTGCGCACGCCACGCAGCGGGAATTTGACGTGGATCGTGGTGGAGATCTTGTCGTGATACTCGACCTCGGCCTCGGCCAGCGCGGTCTGCTCGACCGGCGACCACATCACCGGAGCGGACCCGCAATAAACCAGACCCTGCTCGGCGAATTTCAGGAATTCGGCGACGATCGCCGCTTCCGCGTCGAACGACATGGTCAGATAGGGATCGTCCCACTCGCCGGACACGCCCAGGCGCTGGAATTCGCCGGACTGCACGCCCACCCATTCCTCGGCATAGGCGCGGCATTCGGCGCGGAATTCCTTGACCGGGATATCGTCCTTGTTGCGGCCCTTGGCGCGGAAATTCTGCTCGACCTTCCATTCGATCGGCAGGCCATGGCAGTCCCAGCCGGGACGATACGGCGCGTCGAAGCCCATCATCTGGTGCGAACGGACGACGATATCCTTGAGGATCTTGTTCTGGCCGGTGCCGATATGGATATGGCCGTTCGCATAGGGCGGACCGTCATGCAGCACGAAGCGTTCGCGGCCTTCGGCGCGTTGACGCATCTTGCGATAGAGGTCGAGCTTGCCCCAGCGTTCCAGCCATTCCGGTTCGCGCTGCGGCAGGCCGGCACGCATGGGAAAGTCGGTGGTCGGGAGGAAAAGCGTTTCGCGATAGTCGCGGGAAGCGGTATCATTGCCGGTTTCGGCGGGGGTATCCGTCATCGGATCGGTCCTTGCGGTCTGGATCGTCTAGGGGTCAAGGCAGGACATATCCCGGCACCGCTCGGATCTATTCCTCGCGGCCCGGGCCGGTAATTCGCCCCGTCGTCAGCGACGGCATCAGCGCCGCGCGGCGTATGAACACATATGTGCAGACCATGGTCATGGCGTGTAACAGAGCCTGTCAGGCCGGTCCAGACGCGTCGGTCAGCGTCGCCCGCGCGGCCCGGGCATCCTTGGCGATCTGGTCTTTCAGCGCCTCGATCCCGTCAAAGCGGCGTTCCGGACGCAGGAATGCGTGGAACTCGACCTCCAGCGTCTTGTCGTAGAGATCGCCGGCAAAATCGAACAGATGGATTTCCAGCAATTCGGTGGCGCCATCGACCGTGGGGCGCTTGCCGAAATTGGCGACACCCGGCCGCGCCGGCGTCTCGCCATCAATCCCCGCCCGCACCGCGTAGACGCCGTAGGCCGGGCGCGCATAATCGCCCAGGGTCAGATTGGCCGTCGGGAAACCGATCGTGCGACCGCGTGCATCGCCATGCTTCACGACGCCCTCGACAGCCCAGGGGCCGCCCAGCAGCGTCTCGGCGGCCTTCATGTCACCGTCGAGGATGGCTTTGCGGATCCGGGTCGAGGAGACCTTGTCGGCGCCATTGCCGTGCAATTCTGCAAAGGCCGTGCGGATACCGTGTTCGGCACACAGGCGTTCCAGATCGCCGGTCGAGCCGGCGCGACCGGCACCGAAGCGGAAGTCGGCGCCGGTGACGACGCCTTTCACGCCCAGCCCCTCGACCAGCACCGTCTCGACGAATTGCCGCGGCGTCATCTTCGCCATGGCCGCATCGAAGGGCAGGATGTGCAGGCGCTTCACGCCCAGCGTTTCCAGCGTGAGATTGCGGCGGTGCGCGCTCATCAGGCGGAAGGCGGGTGCCTCCGGCGCGAAGAAGCGGCGCGGATGCGGATCGAACAGGGCCACGCCGAGTTCGCCGTCCGTCTCGTCCGCCAGATCGCGCGCCAGCGCGATGACATGCCGGTGCCCCTGGTGCACGCCGTCGAAATTGCCCAGCGCGATGACCGAGCCGCGGGCGTCTTCGGGAAGGGATGTGAAACCGTGGACGACCTGCATCAATCGATCAGTCCGCTGTCTTGCGGCGGCGCTTGCGGACCATGACCTCGGCCTCGGCCTGCATGGTCACATTGCCATTGACCTGGCACACGCACTCCATAACGGCCTTGCGGGCCTTCAGGTCGACCGATTTCACCGAGACCCGGGTCGTCACCTCGTCGCCGATCCGCACGGGATGGAAGAAGCGCATGTTCAGCCCGAGGAAGATCGCGCCCGGTCCCGGCAGCTGGTTTCCGAGCACGCCGGAAATGTAGGATGCGACCAGTGCACCGTGCGCAATCCGGCCGCGAAACGGCGTCGCGCGCGCGAATTCTTCATCCATATGCACGGGATTGTAGTCACCAGAGACCTTGGCAAACATGTCCAGATCGGCCTCGGTAACGGTTCTAACCGCCTCTGCCGATTGGCCAATTTCCATTTCTTCCAGAGCGATACCGAGCACTTCCGCCATGAGCGACTCCCTCTTTGCAACCGCTTTAACCGATTTTTATCGGCGATTGTCTAGGGTCCTCGCTGAAGACGGCAGAACAAGCCGTCACCCTAGTGTAACGCACCGAGTGGATGGAGACTACGCATGGCTGTCGAGATGACGATGCCGATCCTGGTTGTGGACGACTACAAGACCATGATCCGTATCATTCGCAACCTGCTCAAGCAGATTGGCTTCGAAAACGTGGACGAGGCCTCTGACGGCCAGGAAGCGTATGAGAAGATGCAAAAGAACAAGTACGGTCTGGTTATTTCCGACTGGAATATGGAACCGATGACCGGCTACGAGCTGCTTCAGAAGGTCCGGGCCGACGAGTCCATGAAGGCGACCCCCTTCATCATGGTGACCGCAGAGTCCAAGACCGAGAACGTGGTCGCGGCCAAGCGCGCCGGTGTGAACAACTACATCGTGAAACCCTTCAACGCCGGTACGCTGAAGGCGAAGATGTCCGCGGTCCTCGGCGACTTCTAGGAGTCCATGACCGCCGCTTCGCCGATCGAGACCATAAGGAAGGAGGGCCCCATGCCCGCCGCCAATGTTGCTGCGCAAGTCCGCACGTCCCTGGCTTCCCTGAAGGCCAGCGACCTGAAGGACGCACAGATCATGGAAGTCCTGAAGCTGGCTCACCAGCTGACGGATACGATGAAGCTGTTCTTCAGCTCCCTCGACCAGTCGATCTGTCAGGAATTCAACTATATCGCCGACTACATCTCGCGCACTCGCGACGAGATTTCAGCCCTTCGACCCAACGATATCAAGTCCGAGCGCATCCCCTCGGCCGGTGTCGAACTGGAAGCCGTCGTGGGCGACACGGAGAAGGCGACCGAGACGATCATGAGTGCGGCGGAAGCCGTGCTGTGTGAGGACGCCACGGATTACGACGAGTACCGGGCCAATGTGGAAGCGCGCATGATGACGATCATCGAAGCGTGTTCCTTCCAGGACCTGGCCGGTCAGCGCGTTTCCAAGGTGGTCAACTCGCTGCGCCACGTGGAAAGCCGCGTCTCGCGCTTTGCCGAGGTGATGGGCGTCCGCGATGCCGACGGATACGAGTCCGAAGCCGAGAAGGCCGAAAAGGCCCGTGCCGAGAAGAACCTGCTCAACGGCCCCGCCATCGGCGGTCCGGAAACGAGCCAGGACGATATCGACGCAATGTTCGCAGAGTCCAGCGGCGCAGCGCCGGATCTCGACCAGTCCTCGATCGACTCGCTGTTCGATTAAGGACGGGGCTCGAGGAGCCCGGATCTACCAAACAAGTCTCGGCGCCAGCCATCGCGCCGAGACGCCATACTCATCGAGTGCGCGGGCGACGGCTTCTTCATCGAAGCCGTCGCTTTTCATGTCGGCGCCCAGAATACCGTCGGCAATGAACAGCGCATCCACCCCGATGCGGATGGCGCCCGCCACATCGGTTTCCGGCCCGTCGCCGATCGCGAGAACCCGCTCCGGCTCGACCGTGAAACCCCGCTCCTTCAGCGCCGTCCGGGCGAGGTCGTAGATCGGCTTGTGCGGCTTGCCGGCCACCACGCTCGTCCCGCCCATTTCGCGATACCGCCGCGCAATCGCACCGGCGCAGAAGATCAGCCGGTCGCCCGCCTGCACCACGATATCCGGATTGGCGCACACCAGGTCGAGGCCGCGCTCGAGGGCGACGGCCAGCCGGTCGGCATAGTCGTCCGGCGTGCCGTTCCAGTAGTCGTCGGGCCCGGTACAGGTGATGAAGTCCGCCTCGCCGACATCGGTAAAGGTGATATCCAGCCCGTCATAAAGGCCCAGATCATGGTCCGGGCCGATCCGCCAGGCGCGGCCCGGCGTGCGTGCGACCAGTTCGGCATGGATCGCATCGCCGGACGTCACCATCGCATCGGTCGCATCGTCCGGCAGGCCCATCTGGGCGAGCATGCTCGCCAGGCTGGGGCTGCGGCGCGGCGAGTTGGAAACGAGACAGACGGCCCCGCCCGAACGCCGGAAGGCCTGCAGCGCCTCGACGGCTTCAGGCAACAGCGCCTTGCCGTCCCGGATCACGCCCCAGACGTCGCAATAGAGGATATCGTAGTGATCGCGCAGTGCACCAAGGCGGGGAAAACCGGTCATGGCGCGCTTGAAGCAGGGGGGAGTTCCCGCGTCAATCGGGGGACGCCCCGAACTCATCCCGAAACCACCGTCATCCCCCGGCTTGTCCGGGGGACCCCGACCAACCGCAGGGCGATATTGCTGCTGCGGCACTACTTGTCTGTTTTCCCACTGGCTAGCAGAGGTCCCCCGGACAAGCCGGGGGATGACGATGGGAAAGGGCTGAAGGTAGCAAAGGAGCGGCCCGAAGGCCTCAGCCGGCCAGGCGAACCGCCGGCTGCTGGCCGGTCTCTTCCAGCACATCGTCGCGGACCGGACGCGGCTCGCCGAAAAGATGACCCTGGCCGTAGGCAACATCGAGCTCGAGGACTTCGACGACCGTGTTCTCGGTCTCGATCTTGTCGACGATCAGCTCGATACCATGGCGTGCGAACAGGCCTGCCAAGTCTTCATGAGCGATAGAACCGGACTCATAGCCGGCGATCGACTCGTAATTATTGATGGCGTCGAGCAGGCGCGCGCCGCCGATCTTCACGAAGCGCACGCCGGCGCGTTCCATCTCGCTCAGGTCGAGATCGACATGATTGATCTGGTCAACGGAGAAGCGGAAACCGAAATCGGCCATGCGGGCCATGTTGCGGGCCGCGATCGCATCGCGTTCCTCGAAGGCGCGCTGGGAAATCTCGAAGATCAGCGAGCCGGACAGATCCTTGTTCTGGCGGACGAAGTCGAGGAATTCCGGGAAGAAGTCCTCATCCGACAGCGAGTTCAGCGAGACATTGCAGAAGATGCCGACCTTGCGGTCCTGACCGGTCAGGCGGCGCACGATCTGCACGCAGCGGAACAGGAGGAGATTGTCGACCTCGGTCATCACGCCGGCCTCTTCGGCAGCAGCGATGAAGGAGGCCGGTGTCAGCACGCGGCCGGTCGCATCGCGCAGCCGGGTATAGCCTTCATAGAAGGCGACGCGGCGCTGCGGCAGGGTGACGACGGGCTGGAGATAGAGATCGACCCGGTTGGCGCTGAGCGCATCGCGCACGGTGTCGATATCGGTCGAGCCGCCGCTTGCGGCCTGCCCGCTACCGGTGCGGGTACCAACCTCGCGCGGACCGCCGACACGGCGGACCAGGTCTTCGAGCACCTTCACCTCGTGCACCAGCGCATTATCGCGCTCGACCGCTTCGGCGCGCAGCTCGTCGGTGATCGCGTCGATCCGCTTCTGTGCCGCCTCGAACTCCTCGGCGAGCGCCAGGTTGGAGGCCTTGAGATTGTGGATTTCCTTTTCCAGCGTGCGGCGCTCCTGCGAGCGCGACGCCGCGGAATGGGCCATGCCGGCGACGATGAACACGATCGCGCCCATCATCCAGGCGGTCATGCCCGACATCAGGCCCAGCCGCTCGAAACCGATCGCGGCCACGGTCGCGATGGCGACGTAGGTCATGAGGATAAGAATATCGAGCGCGCGGGGCATGCTGGCCTTCCGATGCAGCGAATCGTCACGAATGCTTGAAGGTTAATCTGCGTCGCTGCCGGTTGTCGTTTGGTTAACGAAGGTAAACCCTAACTCGGCTCATCTATCCAACATATTGATCTTTATTGGAATGCATAAACTAAAACGGCCCGCCGAAGCGGGCCGTTCATGTGCGCCATTCCCTGGAAACAGGGAAGAAACCCCTACGACGTCGTGTGGGGACGGATCAGGATTTCCACGCGGCGGTTCTGCTGGCGGCCCGACGGCGTGTCATTCGACGCGATCGGCGAGCGCTCGCCCATGCCGGCGACATAGAAACGATCACGCAGGACACCCTGGGCGATCAGATAGTTGGCGACGGACAGCGCCCGGTTTTCCGAAAGCGTCTGGTTGTAATCCGCCGGACCGGTCGAGTCGGCATGACCGACCACGTCGACATAGGTCGCCGGATACCGGTTCAGCACCGTCGAGACATCGCTGAGGATGCCGTAGAACTGGCCCTGGATGTCAGCCGAGTTGGTGGCGAAGGTGACATCACCCGGCATGATCAGGCGAAGATCATTGCCTTCACGGCGCACGCCCACGCCGGTATCGCTCAGCGCCTCGCGCATGGCCGTCTCCTGACGGTCCATGTAATTGCCGATGGCACCGCCGGCCAGCGCACCGACACCGGCGCCGATCAGGGCGTTGGTCCGGCCTTCCTCGCTGTCATTGGTATTGGTGAGATAGCCCAGGGCCGCGCCTGCGGCTGCCCCCAAGAGCACGCCGCGCCCGGTATAGTTGGGGCGGGTCTCGCCGGTATAGGGATCGGTGGTGGTGCAGGCGGTTACCGCCAGCGCCGCCAGAGATGTGACGACTGCAGTGCGAAGTTTCATCGGGTTTCCCTCTCAGCTACGCGACCGGTTGCGATCATAACCTGAAATGTGACAGGCGTTGCAACGTCGGATGTATGGTCCTTCACATGAACGCGCGATGACCGCAATTCGTTCGCGCCACACTGCGCGCAACCGAACTTTTTGCAATCGGCACCTCTTGACGCTCCGCACCCTGCGCCTTATCTGCCCGCTGTTAGCAGTCGGCCGGGGTGAGTGCTAAGACCCGGTCCTGCCAGGAACCACAGTCCTCTTTTTGGAGATAGACCAAGATGACCTTTCGTCCTCTGCACGACCGCGTGCTGGTGAAGCGCGTCGAAGAAGAGTCCACGACCAAGGGCGGGATCATCATCCCGGATACGGCCAAGGAAAAGCCCCAGGAAGGCGAGATCGTGGCCGTCGGCGGTGGCGCGATCAAGGAAGACGGCACGGTCCGTCCGCTCGACGTGAAGGCCGGTGACCGCGTCCTGTTCGGCAAGTGGTCGGGCACCGAAGTCACGCTGAACGGCGAAGAACTCCTGATCATGAAAGAATCCGACATCCTCGGCATCATGGGCGCCTAAGGCGGCCGCCCTTCCGAAGATCCCTCGATACACCCAACACACAGGAATAAAGCAATGGCTGCTAAAGACGTTTATTTCGGTACCGATGCGCGCGAGCGGATGCTGCGCGGCGTCGATATCCTCGCCAACGCCGTGAAGGTCACGCTCGGTCCGAAGGGCCGCAATGTCGTGATCGAGAAATCCTTCGGCGCTCCGCGCACCACGAAGGACGGCGTCTCTGTCGCCAAGGAAATCGAACTGGCCGACAAATTCGAGAACATGGGCGCACAAATGCTGCGCGAAGTGGCCTCGAAGACCAATGACGTCGCCGGCGACGGCACCACGACCGCCACGGTCCTGGCCCAGTCCATCGTCCGCGAAGGCATGAAGTCGGTTGCCGCCGGCATGAACCCGATGGACCTGAAGCGCGGCATCGACAAGGCTGTTGCCCTGGTCATCGAGGAAATCAAGTCCGTCTCCACCCCGATCAAGGGCTCTGACGAAGTCGCCCAGGTCGGCACCATTTCCGCCAACGGCGCCACGGAAATCGGCGAGATGATCGCCAAGGCCATGGCCAAGGTCGGCAATGAAGGCGTGATCACGGTTGAAGAAGCCAAGTCGCTGGAAACCGAGCTGGATGTCGTCGAAGGCATGCAGTTCGACCGCGGCTACCTGTCGCCCTACTTCATCACCGACGCCGACAAGATGCAGGCCGAGCTGGAAGAGCCCTACATCCTGCTCTTCGAAAAGAAGCTGACCTCGCTGCAGCCGATGCTGCCGATCCTCGAGTCGGTCGTGCAGTCCGGCCGTCCGCTGCTGATCATCGCAGAAGACGTCGAAGGCGAAGCGCTGGCCACCCTGGTGGTCAACAAGCTGCGTGGCGGCCTGAAGATCGCAGCCGTGAAGGCTCCGGGCTTCGGCGATCGCCGCAAGGCCATGCTGGAAGACATCGCCATCCTGACCGGCGGCCAGGTCATCTCCGAAGACCTCGGCATCAAGCTGGAAACGGTGACGCTCGACATGCTGGGCTCGGCCAAGCGCGTCAACATCACCAAGGATGACACGACGATCGTCGACGGCACCGGCGCCAAGGCCGACATCGAGGCCCGCGTCGGCCAGATCCGCCGCCAGGTCGAGGAAACCACCTCCGACTATGACCGCGAGAAGCTGCAGGAACGCCTGGCGAAGCTCGCCGGCGGTGTGGCCGTGATCAAGGTCGGCGGTGCCACCGAGATCGAAGTGAAGGAAAAGAAGGACCGCGTTGACGACGCCCTGAACGCCACCCGCGCTGCGGTGGAAGAAGGCATCGTGCCGGGCGGCGGCGTCGCCCTGCTGAAGGCCTCGGCCAAGCTGGCCGGCCTGGAAGGCGACAATGCCGACCAGACCCAGGGTATCGCGATCATCGCCCGCGCCCTGCAGGCTCCGATCCGCCAGATCTCGGAAAACTCCGGTGTCGAAGGCTCGATCGTGGTCGGCAAAGTCATGGAAAACTCCAGCGCGACCTTCGGCTTCAACGCCCAGACCGAAGAATACGGCGACATGCTGGCCTTCGGCGTGATCGACCCGGCAAAGGTCGTCCGCACGGCCCTGCAGGACGCTGCCTCGGTCGCTTCGCTGCTGATCACGACGGAAGCTGCCGTCGCGGAAGCACCGAAGGAAGAAGGCGCCGGCGGCATGCCGGACATGGGCGGCATGGGTGGCATGGGCGGCATGATGTAAGACATCATAAAGCCGCCCATCATCGAAAGGTGAGCAGACCGGCAAACCGGTCTGCGGGGGCGGCATGATGTAATCATCCGCCTGAGCCCGGCTCAGACAAGAGAGGCCCGCTCCGATGGAGCGGGCCTTTTCTTTTGGCCTAATCGTCCGGGATGACGGGCGGCAGGCGCTGTTCGACCTTCACCGACTGGATGACCGACGTTCGCGTCATCGCGTAAGGAATGATCCGGTCGATCACCGTTTCCAGATCCGTGACCTCACGTACGTGCACCTTCGCCAGGAAACAGTCCTCGCCGGTAACGCGCTCGCATTGCGTGATTTCGGGAATGTCCTGCAGAAGCGCTGCGACCCTGGCCAGTTCGCCGGGAACCGGGCGGATGCTGAGCCAGGCTGAGGCGGCATAGCCCAGCGCCTGAGGGTCGATGTCCGCGCGATACCCCCGGATCACGCCGGCTTCTTCAAGGCGGCGCACGCGTTCTGCTGTGCTGGGCGAGGACAGACCGATGCGGCGACCGATCTCTGCCGTCGAGGTCCGAGCGTTTTCCGACAGGATTTTCAGTATCCTGGCATCAGCCAGGTCAAGCGAACCATTCTGATAATTAAGGCGATTCATCCCCAGAGCCTTCGAAAGAGCCAGACTTCCAAACCGACACCCTAACGAATGCCATATATCGGCGCAATCGACCCTTCTAAGATACGGATAAAGAAGGGCCATCATGACGACTCCCCCCTCCCCACGTTTTCAGACGGCTTGCTACCGTCTCCCACCCCAAACCTGGTTCGGGATCAGCGCGGTATTCCATTATCTCGGACCGGCCTTCGCCGTCATGCTCTTCCCGAGCGTCGGGGTTCTGGGTGTTGCCTGGCTCCGGATCGCAACCGCAGCCGCTGTTTTTGCGCCCTTAACCCGCCCCTGGCGCACATTCCTGCACGCTGATGCTCGGACACGGTTCCTGCTCATTGGCCTGGGCGCATGCCTCGCCGTGATGAACACATCCTTCTATCTCGCACTCGACCGTCTGCCGATGAGTCTGGTCGCAGCCATGGAGTTCTTGGCGGTGCTGGCGGTCGCGCTCTACGGCGTCCGCACATGGCGCAATCTCGGAGCGCTGATCCTCGTGATCTGCGGGATCCTGCTCCTGATCGATATCGCCTGGGTCAACAACCCTGCAGGCCTGCTCTGGTCCACCCTGAATGCGGCCCTCTTCGCAGTCTATGTCATTCTCGGGCACAAGGCCGCTGAAGCGGGTGCCGGCAGCGGCGTCGAGCATCTCGGAACGGCCATGGCCATCGCCCTGCTGCTTTTGTTCCCGGTCGGCCTCATCCAGGCCCTGCACGTCTTCGGCGCGCCGCAACTACTATTGGCCGGGATAGGCGTCGGCATCTGCTCCTCGGTCATTCCCTACACGTGCGACCAGCTGGCCATGTCACGCCTGCCACGGGCGAGCTTCGCCCTGATGCTCTCCCTGCTACCGGCACTCGCAACCGTCATCGCCGCCATCGTGCTGGCCCAGATCCCCAGCGTGCGCGACCTGCTCGGCATCGCTCTCGTGATGACCGGCGTCGCGCTTCACACCCCGCAATCGACCGCCGCATGCAAGGAGACTACCGACGATGCCGCATAAACGACTAGGCCGGACCGGAATCCGGACCGCCCCTCTCAGCTTCGGAACGATGACATTCGGCGATGGTGCCGACGCCGCCGAATGCGCCAGGCTGTATGCAAGGTGCCGCGATACCGGCATCAATCTTTTTGACACGGCGAATGTCTATGCGGCGGGTGAATCCGAACGCATTCTGGGTGAGCTGGTCAAGGAGCATCGCGACGACGTTATTCTCGCTACCAAGGCCTTCTATCCCATGGGACCGGGGCCGAATGACCGCGGCCTGAACCGCCGCCACCTCACCCGTTCGCTGGACGCCAGCCTCACGCGTTTGGGCACGGACCATGTGGATATTTTCTACATGCACGCCTTTGACGACCAGACGCCCCTGGAAGAGAGCCTGTCGGCCCTGAAGGATCTGCAGGCCCAGGGCAAATTCTTTTATCTCGGCATCAGTAACTTTGCGGCCTGGCAGGCCATGAAGGCGATCCGCATTGCCCAGGACCTGGGGATCGCAATCCATTGCCTGCAGCCCATGTACAACTTGCTCAAACGACAATCGGAGAGCGAGCTTCTGCCGATGGCCGCCGATCAGGACCTGGCGGTCATGCCCTACGGACCGCTGGCCGGTGGGGTACTGACAGGAAAGTATCTTGGGGGAATCCCGGAAGATTCACGACTGAAGGCGCAAGCCACCTATCGCGACCGTTATCGGGACGACTGGGTCACCGGGGCGACCGCCCGTTTCGTGGAGACAGCCAGAGAATTGGGCGTTGCCCCGGCAAGCCTTGCCATCGCCTGGGTCATGGCCCACCCCGCCGTGACATCACCGCTGGTCGGTGCCCGCAATGTCGATCAGCTGGACCTCGCCCTGGGCGCCCTCGATATCGACATGTCTCCAGAGCTCCGCGCCCGTCTGTCCAGTCTGACACCCGCTCCAGGGCTGGCAACCGACCGGCGGGAGGAGGAAGACGAGCTGTCATAGCCAACGAGCCGGCCTCGGCGCGCCAGGCGTCGCCGCAAGCGCTTGCCGGCAAGTTTCCGGTGTCCGAACCCGGGCCTCCCGCGCTATGCTGCCTGCGACAGAGGGGGAGCCCATGAATACCATCTTCAAATTCGCGCCGGCCGCGGTATTCCTGGCCTTGGCCGCGGCCTGCAACCCGGCGCCCGAAACCGCCAATACCGACGCCGACACAGCGGACACCGCCCGACCGCACGATGCCGCCACCTTCCACCAGACCACGAGTTTCGGCCTCGCCTCCTCGGCGGGCTTCGCCTGGTCGGCGGATGACAGCCGGATCCTGATCTCCTCGGACGAGACCGGCGTGTTCAATGCCTATGCAGTGGACCCGGCGAGCGGAGAGCGTGAGGCACTGACCGCGTCGGAGACGAATGCGACCTACGCCCTCAGCTGGTTCCCGAATGATGACCGCGCTGTGGTCACCGCCGACAGCGGCGGCAACGAGATCAGCCATATCTATGTGCGCGAGCTCGACGGGCGCCTCAACGACATCACGCCGGGCGAGGAAGTGCGCGCACAATTCCTCGGCTGGTCGCCGGACGGCAATGACATGTGGGTGCTGACCAATGAGCGCGACCAGAGCGCCATGGACATCTACGCCTATGACACGCTGAGCTATGAGAGCGGCGTGGTGTTCCAGAATGATGACGCGCTGGAGATCGGCGATGTCAGCCCGGACGGCCGCTGGCTCGCCCTGGTGCGCAACCGCACCTCCGCCGACAGCGATATCCTGCTGGTCGACCTGGCCTCCGGCGAGGCCACACCGCGGCTGATCACAGAGCACGAGGGCAACATCGCCCACGGCGTCTACACCTTCACGCCGGACAGCACGGCCCTCGTCTATGCCACCGATGAGCATGGCGAGTTCAACCAGGCTTGGACCTATGATCTGGCGAGCGGCGACACTGCGCCACTGATCGAGGCCGACTGGGACGTCTCCTTCGTCACCTATTCGCCCTCGGGCCGTTATCGCGTCTCCGGCATCAATGCCGATGCGCGCACGGAAGTCTCGATCATCGACACGCAGAACGGTGCGGCGCTGGACCTGCCCGAACTGCCGGCCGGCGATCTCGGCTCGGTGCGTTTCTCGCGCGACGAGGGTCGGATCGCTTTCCTGATCGACAGCGCGACCTCTCCGGCGAACCTGCATGTCGTCGACCTGGCCAGCCAGGACCACGCCCAGTTGACCAATGCCCTCAACCCAGCGATTTCCGAGGCCGAAATGGTGGAGGCCGAAGTCGTTCGCTTTGAGAGCTTCGACGGGCTGGAAATCCCGGGCATCCTCTACCGGCCGCATGGCGCCAGTGCCGACAATCCGGTGCCGGCCCTCGTGTGGGTGCATGGCGGCCCGGGCGGGCAGAGCCGGATCGGTTATTCCGCCACCATCCAGCACCTGGTCAATCACGGCTATGCCGTCTACGCCGCCAACAATCGCGGCTCATCCGGCTATGGAAAGACCTTCTACCATATGGACGACCGCCGCCATGGCGAGGAAGACCTTCGCGACATCGTTGCCGCCGGCGATTGGCTGCGCCAGCAGGACTGGGTCGAGGCCGATCAGGTCGGCGTGATCGGCGGCTCCTATGGCGGCTTCATGACCGCCGCCGCCCTCACCTTCCATCCCGACGCTTTCGAAGTGGGCATCAATATCTTCGGCGTTACCAACTGGGAGCGCACCCTCGCCTCCATCCCGCCCTGGTGGGAAAGCTTCCGCGAGGCGCTCTATGACGAGATGGGCGATCCGGCCACCGACGCCGAACGTCACCGTGCCATCTCGCCGCTCTTTCATGCCGAGAATGTCATCAAGCCGCTGCTGGTGGTCCAGGGCGCCAATGATCCGCGCGTGCTGCAGGTGGAAAGCGACGAGCTGGTCGAAGCCGTCCGCGCCAATGGCGTGCCGGTGGAGTACGTGCTCTTCCCGGACGAAGGCCATGGCTTCCGCCGCCGCGAGAACCGCATTGCGGCGTCGGAGGCGTATGTGAGCTTTCTGGATACGTATCTGATGGGTGAGGAGATGGCGGAGGAATAGGTTTTGAGCAGGCGGCTTCGCCGCCGCCCCTCACCTTTTATTCCTCTCCCCGGTCGGGGAGAGGAGGAGTATCAGCTGACGGTTTCCCCTTCTCCCCGGCCGGGGAGAAGGTGGCCCAAAGGACCGGATGAGGGGCATGCGACACAGTCGCGAAAAAACCTAAGCCGCCACCCGCGCCTTCAACACCTCCAGCCGCGCGACAGACGCGTCGATCCGTGCCTCCGTCAGCCGGCCCTCGGAGATTGCTGCGATGACCCAATCGACGATGCGCTGGGGGAGTTCCGGGTCCGGCGCGGCCGAGTTGGACAGCATGATGATGTCATTGCCGGCCTCGATCGAGCGGATCACGGCCTCGCGCTGATCATAGTTCTGGCGGATGGCGCCCATATCCAGATCGTCCGTCATGATGACGCCGCGATACCCCATGCGCTCGCGCAGAACGCCTTCCAGGATCGGCCGCGATACGGTGACCGGCGCGCCGCTGGGATCGAGGGCGCGCAAGGTGAGATGCCCGCCCATGATGATGTGTGCCCGGTCCATGGCGATGAGCTGTTCGAACGGGGCCAGTTCGGCTTCGCTCCAGGTCTGCGAAATATCGACGAACCCGTCATGGCTGTCGCCGCGCGACCGGCCATGACCGGGGAAATGCTTGATGGCGCAGACGGCACCGGCGGCCTCATAGGCCTCGATGAAAGCGCCCGCATAGGCGGCAATCGTGTCACCATCGGTGCCGTAGGCGCGACCGTGGCGGCCGATCACGGCATTGTCCGGGTCATGGACGTCGACGACGGGGGCGAGGTTCATGTTGAAGCCGGCGGCGCGGAATTCAGCCGCACCCAGCCGGTAGAGCTCGCCTGCGGCTTCAGGCGTGCGGGCCTCGGCGACCTGCATGGCGCGCGGGATATGGGTATAGCCCAGATCGCGGGACAGGCGCTGCACCAGCCCGCCCTCCTGGTCGATCGCCATCCAGGCGGCCGGATCGATCTCACCGAAACGCCGGGCCGAGCTTTCCGCACCCTCGCGCGAGCGGACATTGTGGCGCAGGAAAAGCACGCCGCCGATCCGCCGGTGAGCGAGGTGGTCGGCGATGACATCGGCACCTTCCGTCTCGGCACTCGAACCGATAAAGCCGAGCAACAGCATCCGGCCGACACGCTCTGCCAGCGGCATCGCCGCAATATCGGCGAGCGCCGCCGGGCAGGCTGCAGCCATGGCGCCTGCCGCACCCCATTTGAGAATCTCACGCCGGTCCGGTCTCAACACTACGCACTCCCGCTACGCCCCGTTGCCATCGACCATGCAAACCCAGCTCCGCGCAGGCAAGCCTCTATGGCCGCGACGTTTCGAATTCGTCATGCCCCGGCATAATTCCGGCATTCTTTGACCGCATAGTCTGACACTGCCGCGATTGCTCACGATTGCGGCCCCTAACCATGACTGGCGCGGCGAACCGATTTCGGCTGCCGCGCCTTTTTCATTCGCGGATCCGGATTGCGGCAAGAGTGTGACGAAATATTCAGGCGGCCGCACAGGCACCGTAAGGCATGGCCTGCCAGATTGGGTGCTCACAAGGGGCCTTCAGCGAGGGATTAACATGAAACGCATTCTTCTGGCCGGCGGCGCAATCGCCACTCTGAGCGCAGCCGCCTGGGCCATCGACGACGACAAGCAGCATACGCGTATCCTGGTCAGCGACGGCAACCAGGTCTTCATGAATGCCGAAGGCCGCGGGCCGGTGGTGGAGATCCGCGGCGAGAACGGCGAACGCACCATCCACATGGAGCGCGACGGCCGCGACACCACGCTGCGCATTGACGGCCAGACGGTCGAGATCGCCGATGGCGTGGTCACCGTCGACGGCGAGCGGATCGAGGCCGGCGCCGATAGCGTGATCATCGTCGGCGAAGGCGATATCCGCGTCGTCGAGCGCAATTTCGAGATGGCCTTCGACACCGAATTCGCCGCCCATATGGCCGAGCGTGCCGAGCACCTGGCGCGGATGCAGACCGAGCTCTCCGGCAATTTCGACATCGAGTTCGATTTCGACGGTGAAGAGGTGCAGGTCGAAGTCATGCGCTCGCTTGAACAGGCTCTGGCCAATCTGGAGCGCGGGGACTTCCACCGTGACAGCGACTGGAACGACCTGACGCCCGAGGAACAGGCCGAGGTCCGTGAAGACCTGCGTGAAGCGCGCGAGGAAATCCGCGAGGCGATGGCTGATGTCCGCATCGAGCTGGCCGAGGTCGAGCGCGAGATGGAAAGCGAACGGCGCCGTGTCCGGATCGAACTGCGCGAAGCCGAACGCGACATGGCCCGTGCCGAACGCGATATCGCCCGCGCCGCCCGGGATGCCGAGCGCGAACGCCGCAGGATGGAGATCATCCGCCGCCGCGAGGACGAAGCTGTCCGCGCCGATGAAAGCCGCCACCGGGCCTTGGCCTGGCGCGAGCGGACCGAGCGTCTCGACCTGCACGAGAACAGCAGTGTCCGGATCGAACAGGATGATGACGGCCGCCGCCGCGTCTGGGTCGATGGCGAGGAGCAGACCGGCGACGCCCTGATCGAGTGGCTCAATCGTCTGGAAGCCGATCGGCTTGCCGGCGACACCGAGCGCGACCGTGCGCGGCGTCACGTCGAACGCCTGCATCTGGAAGGCGGCCGGGCGCACCGCGTGATCGAGAGCGATGACGGCGAACGCGTCGTGATTCTCGAATTCCGCAGCGATGATGAAAACTGATCGCGGTCCTAACAGCGCCGACAGATCGTGTTGATCGGTGGACAACAGAAAGCCGGGGGGCACAACCATGCGAGGAAAACCATGCAGAACAAAGCAATCTTGAAAACTCTGACTCTCGTCGCCGCTCTGGCGGTCGCGGCCTGTGCCTCTGTGCCAGCGTCTGATTCCGATAACAACTCGGCAAACGAGCGGTCCAGCCGCAGTCAGGGCGAAGTACGCAGCGGCTCTTACTAGACGCGAACCTGATCACGACAGGTTTGGTTGAACGGGCCGGTCCCTCCCGGCCCGTTTTTCATTTTGCAGGCAAAAAAAGAGGCTGGCACAGGGCCAGCCTCGAGATAACGGTTGGTCGATAAAGGGCGTCTCCTCCCCGAAACGCCAAAGGGACAGGACGGTCAGGCCCGTGTCCTGCGCCTACGTTTACGTGGCCACCGAGTTACGTCAACCCCAATCTTTAACGTTTTGTCGCAACCATCCGCGGTTCGCCGCAAACACCCCTAGGACCGGTCGCCACCGGAAACCTCTTTAACTGCAGCGATCCAGGCATCGCGGGCGACTGTCTGCTGGGCGGGTTGTTCCTCCCTCCACTGACGATTGTCGCTGATATCCGCTGCCAGGCGTGCGCCCAGCTTGAGATCCTTGATCGTGACCAGGCCCTGTTCGCGTTCTTCGGACCCGACAATCACGGCGGCCACCGCACCGCGGCGGTCGGCATATTTCATCTGCTTGCCCATATTGCCGCCGCCGACGAAGGCCTCGGCCCGGAAACCGGCCGCGCGCAGTTCGGCCGCCATCTGGAGATAGTCAGCCGAGCGATCCTTTTCGGAGGCCACGACAATAACCAGCGGCTTTTCCGCCGCCTCACCCGTCAGGCCGAGTGCGGAGAGCGCCGCAGCAAAACGGCTGACGCCGAAGGAGAAGCCGGTGGCCGGCACGGCCTGGCCGGTAAAGCGGGCAACCAGGTCGTCATAGCGCCCGCCACCGCCGACCGAGCCGAACTGGATCGGCTTGCCATCGTCATAGGTCGCCTGGGCGAGCAGTTCGGCTTCGAAGACGGGACCCGTGTAGTAGCCCAGCCCGCGCACGATCGACGGATCGAAAGCCGCACGCGTCTCCTCGACACCGATCGCACCGAGGACGGCATGGATTTCCGACAGGGCTGCGAGACCGGCCTTGCCGGTCTCCGACGTACCCACCAGCGGCTCCAGCCGCGCGATCACGGCCTCACGGCTGCCGCCAGTGGCGTCCAGGAAATTCAGCACGGTATCGATGCCGGCCGTGTCCAGCTTGGCACCTTCGGTGAAATCGCCGGACTCGTCCTTGCGGCCCTCACCCAGAAGCGCGGCAACGCCATCCCGGCCCAGCCGGTCCAGCTTGTCGGCGGCACGCAGAACACGCATGCGGCGGTCGGGATCGGACGCACCGATGCTCTCCAGCACCCCGTCCAGCACACGCCGGTCATTGACGCGGATGACATAGTCGCCGTCCTTCAGACCGACAGAACGCATCACCTCGGCCGCCAGGGCGATCATCTCGGCATCGGAGGCCGGGTTGGACGAGCCGACCGTATCGGCGTCGCACTGCACGAACTGGCGGAAGCGGCCCGGGCCGGGCTTTTCATTGCGCCAGACATCGCCCGCCTGATAGCGGCGATAGGGCTTGTTGAGTTCCTGGAAGTTCTCGGCAACGAAGCGCGCCAGCGGTGCTGTGTGATCATAACGCAGCGCCATCCACTGGCCGTCATCATCCTCCATCGCGAAGACGCCTTCATTCGGACGTTCCTCGTCCGGCAGGAACTTGCCCAGCGCGTCGGCGTATTCGAAAGCCGGCGTCATCAGCGGTTCGAAACCCCAATCGTCGTAGACCCGGCTCGCGCATTCGACCAGATGCCGCTCGACCCGCAGGGTCGAACCGGTGCGATCCTCGAAGCCGCGCGGGCGGCGGGCCTTCGGACGGAAGGTCTTCTGCTTGCTCATGGTGTCTCTCCGGATGCGGGCGGACCGGGATCGCCCCGGGGCCCTGCGCGCCTGACAGCGCTGTTTTCCATACCAAACGGCGCTCTGTGAACCCGTGATAGCAGGACTGGTCCGGGATTTGCGACGCGTTCACGGGAAATCAAGGCCTTACTGCCAAGATCACAGCGATCGCAACCGGAGCCGTACCATGATGCGCCAGATCCTGCTCGCCGCCCTCGCCGCGACCGTGCTCGGCGCCCAAGCCCATGCCGGACCGGGACAGGATTTTGCCGACTTCGCCGCCCGCCTGGGCAGCGAGGCTTCGGCGCGATCGCAGGCGGCCGCACAACGCCCGGCGGCTCCCGCCCATCCGCTGGATATCGAGGATCCGTTCGGCTTCGAACTGGAACAGTTTTCCGTCGAGGCGCTGATGCTGAGCCGGCAGATCGATGCGGCTGGAGGCCCGATCGACCTGCGCTGCATCTTCCGCGGCATGTCGGCCGATGCCGAGCGCCGGCTGGGCGCGCTGAACGCTGCGGAGACAGCGGCCGAACAGGCGCACATCTATTCGGCCCTGGCCGACCTGATGCGCGATGCCAGCGAGATCGCCCCGGCCGTCGACAGCGATGCCGATCTGAGCGGGATCGAACTGCCCGCCAGCTGTCCGGCCGCCAGCCGCGCCGGCTAGCCGTTGCGGCGCGAGGCCCGGTCGAGCGCCTGTTCCAGACCCGATTTCGTCAGCACCGTCGGCAGCACCTGCGCCGGACCGCCACCGGCCGGATAAAGCAGGTAGAGCGGCACACCGGCCTGGCCATGCTCGGAGATCAGCGCAGCGATCGTCTCGTCGCGATTGGTCCAGTCCGCGCGCAGCTGGGCAACGTCGAAGCGGTCGAAGGCAGCCTGGATGTCGTCCGTGTGCAGCACACGCAGCTTGTTGACCTGGCAGGTCACGCACCAGGCGGCCGTGACATCGACGAAGACGGCCCGCCCCTCGGCGCGCAATTCCTCGACCCGGGCCCGTGACCAGGGCTCGAAACGCTCACCGCTGGATGCGGTCTGTTGAGCCGCGGCCTCGGGGATGCGCGCGACCCAGACCGTGCTCGCCACGCTGATGGCGAGGGCCACGAAGGCCACCGACTTCCAGACGGCGCCCTTGCCGCGATTCGCCCAAACGGCCAGTCCCAGTGCGACCATGGCGATCCCGACGAGCAGGACGCCGGTGGGTCCGGACTGGATCGACAGCACCCAGAGCAGCCAGATCACCGAGGCGAACATCGGAAAGGCCAGCGCCTGGCGGAAGACCACCATCCACTCGCCCGGCCGGGGCAGGACGCGCAGCATGGCCGGGAAGAAGCTGAACAGTACGAACGGCGCGGCCAGGCCGAGCCCGAGCGCCGCCGCCACGGCCAGCACAACCGGCGTCGGCTGCGTCAGGGCCAGCCCCAGCGCACCGGCGGCGAGCGGCCCGACACACGGTGCGGCCACGACGACGGCCAGCACGCCGGTGAAGAAGGCGCCGCGCCAGCCCGGCTTCTCGGTCAGGCCCGAGCCCAGCCCCATCAGCCGGGTACCGAATTCGAAGGCGCCGAGCAGGTTGAGACCGATGGCAAAGAGCAGTAGCGCCAGCACCGCAACCACGACCGGCACCTGCAGCTGGAAGCCCCAGCCGACCGGCAGGCCGAATTCGCGCAGCCCGACCAGAAGTGCCGCGAGGCCGACGAAACTCACCAGGACCCCGGCCAGGAAGAACAGCCCCTGCTGGCGCACCTGTCCGGCATCGGAATGGGCGACCTGGACGAATTTCAGAACCTTGATCGACAGGATCGGGAAGACGCAGGGCATCAGGTTGAGAATGAGGCCACCACCAAACGCCAGGACAAAAAGCCAAGGCAGGTTGGGCGGCAGGCTGTCTTCGCCGGCACCACCTGTATTCGCCGCGGCGACAGCGGGCGTCCGGCTGGCCGGTTCGGGAGACACCGCAACGGCGTGGCGCTGCCAGCGACCGCCGGCATTCACTTCATAGGACAACACCCCGCCCCGGGCCGACTGCAGCTTGTCATCGGCCGCATAGCCCGGCTCCATGACCAGCAGCAGACGTTCGCCATCGCGCTGGATGTCCTGCGGTCCGGCATGGCGGATCAGGCCGGCTTCGTAGGGGAAGAAGCGCAGATTGCGCCACTCGACGGCATCGCGGACCAGATCGCCGCCGCCCAGATCGAGCACCACATGGCCGGAGGTCAGCCCCATTTCCGCATCGAGATCGTCCGCGAGCATCGGCTCGGCGTCGAGCGCGGCGCGGATCGTCCAGTATCCCGCTTCGTCGCGTTCGGAGGCGGCCCCGACCGGAACGGTCAGTTCCAGCGTGCTCTCCTCGGGGATGCAGATGTCCTCGCACACCAGCCAGGTCGCGTCGGCAATCAGGGTCACACTGTCGCCGGCAAAGCCCGGATCGATGGTGACCGGCATGGGCAGGGTGACTTCGCCCTTGTAGCCATAGTCCATGATCTCGTCGGTCAGCGGCAGTTCGATCGGCGCCGGCCAGACGATCTCGCCGATGCTCACCCCCGCAGGCGCGGTCCAGTCGATCTCGACCGGCAAGCCGTTGTCGCCCGGATTGCGCCAGTAGGTGTGCCAGCCCTCCGGCATGACCTGGTGCAGGCCGATATGAAACGTCCGTCCGGGTTCGGCCTGCGAGAGTTCGGAGACGAGGCGGGCCTCGACGATCGGTTCACCGCTGGCCCAGGCCGGCTGGGCATCTGCCCTGGCCCCCAGGCCGAGCAGTATCAGGACGAACAGGACGAAACGCATGGACGGAACCTCGCAGGATGGCCGATGACCCTTTCGAAACACCGATATAGGCGGATTTCGCCGGAGTTCGAACCGGGCTCCCGAAATGGTGATGTAAAAATGCAAAACGGCCGCACCCATAGGGCGCGGCCGTCTTGTTCAGGACGCTGTCGTCCGATCAGGCCTGGGCCGGAGCCTGGGCTTGGCCGAGCTGCGACGTACGGCGCAGGATGCGATCCCAGCGCTGCAGCGAGATCAGGTGGGACATGACGGCGGTCAGGTCGCCATTGTCCATCATTTCCTTGAGCTTGGCCGCCGGCAGAGCCGCGAACTTCTCGTTGGAAACGCCCCAGTATTCCGCGACCGTAACCGGGTTCTGCGGATCCTGCGGATTGGCAACCTTGACGTCTTTCTGCTCGAGCAGATCGAGCGCGATCAGGCGCTCGACGAAGGCTTCGGTTGCGCGGGCATCGTTTTCGAAGGCCGACACGAAGTCGATGGCCTGCTTGGTGTAGTCGGTGGGCTCACCCTTCTCGTCGAAGAAGGGGCGCTCCGGATTTTCGGACACCACGAACTCGGCATCCAGGTCGACACAGACCGTCGAGGCCTGGTCGTTCGGGTTCGTCGCGCTGACAAACGGATAGCGGCGCACATAGGCCGGAATGTAGTGCTCGTTATCGAACTGGCCTTCGCCGGTCACGAAAACATTGGAGCCCTGACGCAGGCCCATCACCAGCACCGGCATCTTGCGCTCGCCAAGGAAGATGATCGGGTAGCTGCCGCAGGCAAACGAGAATTCCGGGCTGATGGCCGGCACGAAATGCCAGTCTTTCAGGAAGGAAAACGGATTGGCGACAGTCTTGACGCCGTAATTCTTGTGCTTCTGCCGGTTCAGCGGCTCCACATTCTTGTAGAGCGGAACGGAACCCGTGAGACGCGGCTCGGTGGCGGGTGCATCGGCCATGGAACAAACCCCTTCAGTTCTTTGGGCGCTAGATAGCGGATATGCCCAGATGCGGCAACGCATCGGCGCAGGCAGATCGACAAACAGCACGCAAGAAAAATGCCGGGCCCGGAGGGAGACGGGCCCGGCACTCGCAATGAGGACCGCGAGATCCTGAAAGGTCTGGCCTAGAAAGTGCGGCCGAGGCCGATGCCGAAGATCACCGGATCGATATCGACGTCGGCGGAAATCGCGCCGTCAATGAGAACGTCGGTATTGATGTCGATATACTTCACATCGAAATTGACCAGCCAGCCATTCTCGAGCGCGTAGTCGAGGCCGGCCTGGGCGGCCAGACCGAAGCTGTCGTCATAATCGATGGTCGACAGCGCGGACCCGTTGGGCAGGTCTTCGTTGAAGAAGGTGGTGTAGTTGACGCCGGCGCCGAGATAGGGCCGCACCTTGCCTTCCGGATTGAAGTGGTATTGCAGCGTCAGGGTCGGCGGCAGCAGGGTGACATCGCCCAGATCGACATTACCCACGCTGGTGCCAACTGCGGACACATCGTGCGGCGTGACGCCCAGGATGAGCTCGACGGCCCAGTTGTCCTGGATGAAGTAGGAGATGTCCAGTTCCGGCACGATCGAGGTGTCGATGTCGACATCGCCGCCGATCGGATCGATCGTGGCACCCTCGTTCGGCTTGACGTGCAGGCCGCGCAGACGGATCAGCCAGTCGCCCTGTTCAGCAGCGGCGGGAGCGGCAGCGAGAAGGCTGGTTGCGATGGCACTCAGAAGGAGGCGTTTCATGGGTCTGTCCTTTCGTCCCTAGAAAACTTGAGGACTTTCTGGACCCACTTCGCGCGTGTCTGAAGTGCGCGTTTCGCCGCGCGTCAGCCTGCCGCGCGGCAGGCTGACGCAGGGGAATTCCGGAGGCTCCGGCGATCAGAAATCGAGGACGAGTGCCGCCCGGAAGTTACGGCCCGGCAGCGGCACCATGTCCTTGAGGACCGAGGTGTGCACACGCGCTTCCTGGTCGGTCAGATTACGGCCTTCCAGCACGATGCGCATGCCGCGATCGTCGAAGGGTTCCATCGTCCAGCGTGCATTCACCAGCACATAGCTCTGGGTCTTCAGCTCCTCGATGGCCGTCTCGTCCTGCACATCGGCCCATTCGGCCTCCAGGTGCAGATCGTGACGGGCCGTGCTGGCCGTGACGCCCGCCGTGAAGGAGAGCGGCGGGATGCGCGGCAGGTTACCGCCATCGTCGAGCTCACCGCGGACATATTCGCCGGTCAGCTCGCCGGACAGGTCGAACACGCCGACCGAGCCCAGCGGACCTTCGATACGGCCCTCGAAACCGCTGAGCACGGCGTCTTCCTGGCGGTATTCATAGACCGGGAAGCCATCCTCTTCCTCGCCTGTCGGGAAGGACGCGATGAAGCCGTCATAGTCGGCGCGGAAGAGCGAGCCTTCCAGCTGCCATTCGCCGATCGTGGTGCGCGCGGTGATTTCCGCGGACAGTGCCTTTTCGACGTCCAGGGCCGCATTGCCGGTTTCGTAGGAACGCGTTGCGACATGCGGACCGTCGGCGAACAGCTCGACATCCGTCGGTGCCCGTTCGCTGGACGACAGCGTCAGGGCCAGGAAGGTGTCGCGTGCCGGGCGGAGGAAGACCGATCCCGAGAAGGACTGGGTATCGAAGTCGCGGCTTTCGGTCGGCGTGTCGAGCTCGCGGTTCTCCAGCCGCAGGCCGCCTTCCAGGCCCCAGGTCTCGCGATCCCACCGCTCGACGATAAACAGGCCCCAGTCGGACGTCTCCGACGGCGGGACATAGGCTTCCTCGCCAGCGGCCTCGAAGTCGCGATTGAAGGCCTGCAGGCCGGCGGCGCCTTCCCAGCTGCCGCCCCACAATTCGATCGGGGTGTGGCGAGCCTCGACACGGCCTTCCCATCCATCATTGGTGAAGCGGGTGCCGACTTCGTCGCCTTCCAGCTCGACATGCTCATAGCTGCCGACGCCGAAGGAGAAGCGGATGCGTTCGATGTGTTCACCCAGATCGCGCCACTCGCCGCGGAGATCATAGCGGGTCTGTTCGAGGTCGATGCGGACATCGCCGTGATCGTGTTCTTCGTCCTCATGCTCGTGGTCATGATCTTCGTCGTGATCGTGATCTTCGTCTTCGTGCTCTTCCTCGCCATGCGCATGGGCATGACCGGGGACGCCGTAGAGGGCGTTGGACTGCTTCACGGCGAAACCGAGAAAGCCATTGTCGCCGACCCAGGAAATGCCGGCCGAAGCCGAGGAGAAGTCGAGGCGCGAATTTTCGACGGAGCCGTAGGGATGCTCCTCTTCCTCGTGCTCGTGATCATGATCCTCGTCATGATCTTCGTCTTCATGATCGTCGTGATCCTCGTCCTCGTGCTCGGCTTCCTCGAACAGGCGGAACAGATCGGACTCAGCATAGCCGGGAATGTCGTAATTGTCGGCGGTCCGCGTGAGTGCTTCCAGATTGATGACGAACTCGCCGGCATTGAAGCGGACCCGGCCCGCAGCCGTCTCGCCTTCATCGACCGATGTCATCGACGCGTAGAAGCGCCCGTCCAGACCATCCTCGGCCCGCTCCTCGGGAATGCGGCCGTCGATCACGTTCACAACACCGCCGATCGCGCCGCCGCCATAGGCGATGGCGGCCGGGCCGCGCAGGATTTCCACACTCTGGGCTTCCAGAGCCTCGGACGCCACGGCGTGGTCGGGCGAATTGGTGGAGGCGTCAATCAGCCCGACACCATTGACCAGCACGCGTACACGGTCGGAACCGAGACCGCGGATCACCGGACGGCTGGCCGCCGGACCGAAATAGGTCGTCGAAACGCCCGGCTCGTGCGCAATCGTGTCGGCCAGCGAGCCGGACAGATTGTCTTCGAGATGGCGCCGGTCGACCACTTCCACACCGCCGACAACTTCATCGGCCGTCACGCCGAGCGGTTGGGACGTCACGACAATAACATCGGCGTCCTCGCGATTGCCGTCGGAATGCGTCTGGGCCCATGCCGGCGCGCCGGTCACAAGGCCGAGCACAAGCAGCGAGCTGGTGGTGGCAAGAAGCTTACGCATGGTATCCCCGCAATGTAATAACAACACAATTGCGAGCGGTGATATTATAACATCCCTGATGCGACAATCCCTCGGGGTGTGAAAATGGCCGGACTGCGATTAAATATCCGTCAGATGACTCGCGATTCTCTCTCCCGGGCCCTTGAGGCCGCCGAAACTCACTGCATCGAGCGGGGTGAAAAACTCACGCCCGTACGCCGCCGTGTGCTCGAACTGGTTCTGGAAGCCGACGCCCCGGTGAAGGCCTACGACCTGCTCGAAGCGCTCAAGCCCGGGCCGGGGGCTGCCAAGCCTCCGACGGTCTACCGTGCCCTGGATTTCCTGATGGCCGCCGGCCTGGTCCACAAGGTCGAAGCGCTCAACGCTTTCGTCGGCTGTTCCCACGCCCATGATGATGGCGGTGCAGAACTCTTCATCTGCTCCGATTGCGGATCGGTCGAAGAGCGGCACGGCGCGCCCGACCCCATCAACATGCCCGCAGGCTTCGTGATCGAACGTTCGGTGGTCGAGCATTTCGGCCATTGTGGAAATTGCAAGCACTGACCCTCCAGCCGGAACGGGTTTCCAGCGATGATCGAACTCTGGCGCGGCACCGTGAATGCCTGGGAATGCGACGAGCTGGGGCACATGAATGTGCGCTTCTATCTCGCCAAGGCCGCCCAGGCTGTCGCCAATCTGGCCGAGGAGGCCGGGCTCAATCCCGTCCATCGTGCCGATGCGTCAGCCACGCTGATCGCCCGCGACATCCATATCCGCTTCCTCGCCGAGGCCCATCCCGGCGCGCCGGTCTATATCGAGGGCGGCCTTCTCGAGCACACCGCATCCGGTGCGACCGCAATCCTGGTCATGCGCCATTCCGGATCGGGCGTGCCGGCTGCCAGTTTCCGGATCGTGCTGGGCCATGCCTCGCCCCAGGACGGGCATGACTTCGCCTGGCCGCGACGCTTTGCCAGCCGGGCCGACCGGCTGGCCGTAGATTGTCCGGACTTTGCGGCTCCGCGCGGCATCACGCTGGAAACGCAGCCCGGGACCGAGGCCAGCCTGGCGAGGGCCGACGCGCTGGGCCTGCAGCAGATCGGGCGCGGCCGCTTCGGCATGGAGGAGATGGATGCCTTTGGCCGCATGCGTCTGGAATTCCTGCTCGGCCGCATTTCCGACAGTGTGACCAATTTCGCGGACGCCCTCCCCGAAGAATACGCCATGCATGCCCGGGGCGGCGGCGGCAAAGTCGGTGGAGCCTTGCTGGAATGCCGTATACGGCCCTGGCGCTGGGCACGGGCCGGGGACGGTTTCGTGGTGCGGTCGGGGCTCAAATCTGCCGGCCCCAAGGTTCGCAATCTCGTTCACTGGGTGCTGGAAGCTGAGACCGGGCGCCCGTGGTGGACGATGGAGGGCGTCGCCGCCCCCATGGACCTGGATGCCCGCAAACTCCTGCCCGCCTCCCCGGAAATCCAGCAAGCGCTCGCGGCCGCCTGCATCGACGGTCTGGAAGCCTGAACGGTCAGGCCGCGCGGACGCCCTGGGTCTGAACCTCAGGCTCGAGGCCGACACCGACTCGGCCCTTTGACGGAAGGCGCTCCATGCGGGCCGAAGCCCTTACCGGAGCGTTAATAGATACTCATTCTATATACCTTCACAGTTTGCACAGGCTGATCTATCGACCTTAGGTCGTTCGCTGTCTGGCCCACCGGAACCCGGGCAACGGCCACACAACACGATCATGCTTGTACGGCGCCCCGCGCGCTTTCACTCCAGGCCCGGATTGCCCATGCCCCGGTTTTCGGACTTATCAATCGCCACCAAAATTCTTGCGATCACCGGCCTGCTGGTCGCAGCGATCGCTACGGTCTCGACAATCGGCATTGTCAGCCTCAACCACGTCGAACACGACGCGCTCGAGATCGAGAAGCTGGCCGTGCAGATCAATCTGGGCGGCCATCTCGGACAGGATGCGATTGATCTCAACCGCACCGAATACCAGGCGGCGATAGACCCGGGACATATCGAGCGCGCCCGGGCTCATGCTCTTGAAAGCGAAGCAGACTTCGAGCATCTGCTGGCGGAAGCGCGTGCAACCGCTTCGCCCGAACAGTCCCGTATGCTCGACCGTATCGAGCGCGCCTACGCCGCTTATCTGGTCGACATGGAGCACTCGATCCGTACCGCCGAGGAAATCGGCGAGATCGAGATGACGGACGAGCACCGCGCGCTGCTGACGGCGGTGCACGGCTCGGACGACACGATCGTCGAGCTGCGCAGTGCCATAGAGGCCTATATCGAGCACGCCGATCATCGCGGCGTCGAACTTGCCGCCGACGCTGAGGCGACCATGAAATCGGTCCGCATCGCGATGATCGCGGTCAGCCTCATCTCGGCGCTGGGCGGTTTTGCCCTGGCCCACATCATCAGCCGCAGCCAGATCGTGCAGCCGCTGGATCGCGTCGTCGGCAATCTGACCCGTGTCGCGGAAGGCAATCTCGATGTGCACGTCGACGGAATCGACCGGCGCGACGAGATCGGCGCGCTGAACCGCACGCTGCAGCACTTCATCACGGTCTCGCGCGAACGCATCGAACAGATCCGCAAGGATCAGGAAAACGCCCGCCGCGAGCTGGAACGGGCCGCAACGGTCAAGGAACTGACCGACGCCTTCGAGGCACAGATCGAGATTTCCATGGCCACACTGGCCAGCGCCGCCGAAGAGCTGGAAGCCACGGCGAGCTCGATGGCAACCGCCGCCGAAGAGGGCAATGCCCAGACCCAGAGCGTTTCGGCGACCATGGTGCAGACCTCGTCGAATGTGCAGACCGTCGCGGCCGCCACCGAAGAACTCGCCGCCGCGATCCGGGAGGTTTCCAGCCAGATCAGCCGCGGTGCCGAGATTTCCGAAACCGCTTCCAGCCGCACCTCCCAGGCGCTCGCCCGGATCGATGGCCTGGCCGGCGCCGCCCGCGAGATCGAGGATGTGCTCGTCCTGATCGCCAGCGTAACCGAACAGACCAAGCTCCTGGCCCTGAACGCCACCATCGAGGCCGCGCGGGCGGGTGAAGCCGGCAAGGGCTTTGCCGTGGTCGCCGGCGAGGTGAAGAATCTCGCCGAGCAGACCGAACAGGCCACTGCGAACGTCACCAGCCAGATCCGCACCATCCAGCAAAGCACGCAGGATGTCGTCGGCGCCATCCAGTCGATCCACGATGTGGTCGGCCAGGTCGCCGAAATCTCCGCAGCCGTCGCCGTCGGTGCCGAACAGCAGACCGCCGCGACGGACGAGATCAACCGCAATGTTCACGAGGCCGCGGCCGGGACCGAAGAGGTCAACCGTTCCGTGACCATGCTCGAAACGGCCGCCAGTTCTACCTCTGCCGCCGCCTGCCAGGTGGCCGGCACGGCAGAAGAACTGTCCCGCCAGAGCTCCAGCATCCGGTCGGAGATACAACGCTATCTCCAGGCCGTGGAAGCGGCCTGACCGGGCACGGGGTTCCCCTCCCCCTGTGCCCGGCAGGCCACACTTCTCCCTTCAAACGCGAAAAGCGCGCCGGCGAAACTTGCCCTTGCCGGCGCGAGCGGCTACCCAGCCCACCCGGATCAATCGGCACAAGTGAGCAGATCCATGACACGATCCATCTAGGAAAGCAGGTAGCCGGCGCGCTGCCTGGTCCCGTCGACAGCCCGACCCGCGCGATGCGGGAACGGTCCACGGGTTATCCATTGCGCCCGACCTTCGCTTTTCCCAGATGATCAAGTTCATGAGGACGGATCGCCCCACCCTCCGCAAAGGGGCTCCGACGCTGCCATGTCCGACTTTCTCGACGATGAAAATGAAGCGCCGCAAAAGCGCGAACTGAAGAACACCCAGGTTCTGGCCTATCTCGGCCGCCAGTGGGCCCGCCGCCCGTGGCTGCTGACCGGCATGATCAGCTTCATGACGCTGGCGACCATTACAGAATTGATGATCCCGCTCGCTGCCGGGCGGCTGATCGACACGCTGGCCGCCGGGCCGGATGCCGGGACACCCTGGCCTGCCTTTGCGCTCTATCTGGGCGTGGCGGTCGTGTTCTACGCCTTCCGCCAGCTGGCCTCGCGCTGCGAAGTGCCCTTCTCGTCTGCAAACATGGCGGACCTGACCTCGGAAGCCTTTTCCAAGGTGCAGCGCTTCTCGCTGGACTGGCACGCCAACACTTTCGCCGGCTCGGTCGTGCGCAAGGTGACGCGCGGCATGTGGGCCTATGACAATCTCACCATGAACATCATCTTCGGCGTCGCGCCGTCGGTGGCGGTCATGCTCGGCATCGCCGCCGTGATGGCGTTCCGCTGGCCGCTGGTCGGCCTGGTGGTGCTGTGCGTGATGGCCGCTTTCGTGACGTCCACCCTGGTGCTGAGCCGCTACTATATCCGTCCGCAGAATATCCGCTCGAACGCGCTGGACAGCCAGATCGGCGGCGCGCTGGCCGACGCGGTCGGCGGCATTGCCACGGTGAAGGCTTTCGGCGCGGAGAGCCGCGAAGACACGCGTTTCCACGCGCTTGCCTGGCGCTGGCGTGCCGAGGCGAAGAAGACCTGGCTGCGCTTCGTCAATTCCTGGCTGGTCAATATCGTCACCGACCTGTCGATGCAGGCCGCCCTCGTGGGCCTCTTGGTTTGGCAATGGTCGCGCGGCGCGGCGACGGCCGGCGATGTCACGGCGGCGCTGACCGCCTACATGATCGTGGCCGGCTATATGCGGCGCTTCGGCGAACAGGTGCAGCAGGTCCAGAAAAGCATGGACGAGATCCAGGACCTGGCGATTTTCGACCTGCAGGAAAACGAAGTCGAGGACCGTCCGGATGCCCAGGACTTCCGCCCGTCCAGGGGCGCGATCCGCTTCGACCATGTCGACTTCACCTATGCCGGCCAGGACCGCCCGCTCTACACCGACTTCTCCATCGCCATCCGGCCTGGAGAAAAGGTGGCGCTGGTTGGCCCGACCGGATCGGGCAAATCGACCTTCGTCAAGCTGGTCCAGCGTCTTTACGACGTCGACGATGGCTGCGTGATCATTGACGGGCAGGATGTGCGCGATGTGCGCCAGGACAGCCTGCGCCGCCATATCGCCCTGGTGCCCCAGGACCCGGCACTGTTTCACCGCTCGATCGCGGAGAACATCGCCTATGGCCGGCCGGGCTGCTCGCTGGACGCGGTGGTGGAAGCCGCGAAGGCCGCTCACGCCGACGCCTTCATCCGTCGCCTGCCGCAGGGCTATGACACGCTGGTCGGCGAGCGGGGTGTGAAACTCTCGGGCGGCGAACGCCAGCGTGTGGCGATTGCCCGGGCGATCCTGGCCGATGCACCCGTACTCATTCTCGACGAGGCGACCTCCAGTCTCGACAACGAGACCGAGCGCGATGTGCAGGCGGCGATGGAAGCGGTGATGGCGGGTCGCACGACCATCCTCATCGCCCACCGCCTGTCGACCATCCGCGATGCCGACCGCATCCTGGTCTTCGATCGCGGCCGTGTGGTCGAGCAAGGCACGCATGACGAGCTGGCCGCCAATGATGACGGGATCTATGCCCGTCTGGCGGCACTGGCTGCGGGCTAGCACCATCCTCCCCGATAGCGGGGAGGATGGTCACCGCGCTGGTCCCGGCCTCCGGCGCGTGCTTTGCTGGCCGCGCTCAGCTACAAGGCTCAACCCATGCGCATCACTGCCGCCGTGCTCGGCTTCCTGCTGTTCCTCATGCCCGCCATCGCCGCGGCCGAGGACGATCATCCGCAGCCTTTCGACGGCAATTACGACGCCATGCCGGTGGTCGATGCCGCGCTGGCGCAGGCCCGGGCCGAGGACAAGCGCCTGCTGCTCGTGCTCGGTGCGAACTGGTGCCATGACAGCCGCGGACTGGCGCATCATTTCGAGGACGCAGAGCTCGCCGCCACGCTGGAACAGTCCTATGTGACGCGCTTCATCGATGTGGACTGGCGCAATGAAAACCAGGACGTGGCCGCCCGGTTCGGCATTGCCGCGCTCTATGCGACGCCGACCGTCCTGATCGTCGATCCCGATGAGGAAATCCTGCTGAACCGTGAGGCCCGCAATGACTGGTCGAGCGCGGCCTCGACACCGGTCGAAGAGGCGCGCGCCTGGTTTGCCAAATGGGCGGATCAGGGCCTGGCTTCGGCCGGCCTGCTGGAAGGTTCGCTCACCTATCAGGCCATGCTGCTGGAGATCGAGGTCTTCGAGGACGAGGAGGCCGCCCGTCTCGCCCAGGCCTATCGCGATATCGCCGACTGGCGCGCCCTCCCCGCCTCCCAACAGCCGGAGAATTTCGCCGCGCTGGACGGCGAGGTGGAAGCCTGGCGCCGGGCGCTGCCGCGCCAGATCAGCCGGCTGCAATCACGCGCCCGCAGCCTGGTCGCCGAAGCGCTGAGCGCGCGTGCCGGCGATGCCCCGGTAACCATCGAGACCGTGGCCGCGCTGGATGCTGACGAACCCGATCTCGCGCTCGATTTCGAGCCGCATGTCTCCTCTGTCTGGTAACGCCCCATGACCCGCCTGCCCTATTATGAAATCCATTCCTTCGCCGATCCGGAGGTTCCATTCAGCGGCAACCCGGCCGGTGTCTGCGTGATGGACTCCTTTCCGGACGACACGGTCCTTGCCGGCATCGCCAATTCGAACAATCTGTCCGAAACGGCCTTCGTGGTCGCGTGCGGCAAGGACCAGTGGGATTTACGCTGGTTCACGCCGGTGGTCGAAGTCAATCTGTGCGGCCACGCCACATTCGCAGCCGGCGCGGTACTGCTGGAGACCGGTGCCGTGCGTGGCGATACGGCGCATTTCCAGACCCGTTCCGGCCCTTTGAGCGTCAGCCGCAGCGCGGCGGGTTTCACGATGGATCTGCCGCAGGTCGGCTTTCATGCCGGCAAGCCGGATACCGCGACGCGCAACGCGCTCGGCCTGTCCGGGCACGAGCTGGACGCCGTGTTCGATATCGAGCGCATTCACGGTGCGCGCTATCAGATGTGGGTTCTGGCGGAGGAAGATACCGTGCGGGACGTCCGCCCCGATCTCGGACAGCTTCGCACCATCGGCAAGAATGTGATCATCACGGCGCCCGGCGACGAGGTCGACTTCGTCTCGCGCTTCTTCGCGCCGGCTTCAGGCGTTGACGAGGATCCGGTGACCGGTTCCGCCCACTGCTCGCTCGCACCCTACTGGGCGGACCGCCTGGGCGAGGCGCGTCTGACGGCCCGCCAGATCGGCCCCCGCCCCGGTCGGCTCGAAGTGGAACCGGCCGCAGGGCGCGTCACCTTCCACGGCCACGCGCCCCGCTATCTGGACGGTACAGTCATCCTGCCGGACGCCTAGTAACCTCGGTACGGGCGGCCATGCGGGCGGTCATAGTGGCGACCGCGCGGATATTCGATCCGCACATCGATCCACTGGCGGCGGCCATAGCGGTCGGCGACGTAGAAACCGCCATCGCGCGAACGGTAGACCAGGCCCGGCGAGGCGTAACGGCTGCGCTCATAGCGCGGGTGGCCATAGTGGCGATCCCAGCGGCCGGCTTCATAGCGCCAGGCGCGCGGCGGACAGTCGATCACCCGGCTGTCCCTGAAGTCTTCGCGCCGGTCACCCCGGCCCGAATTGTGGCGGCGGTCGCGGCGGTCTTCGCGCAAATCAGGGCACGCGGACGCGTTGAGCACCCAGGTATCCGCCTGGGCCGCGCCGGCGACGGAAATGCTGCCGACGGTCGAAAGTGCCAGGGCAGCGGCTATGGTCTTGATACCGATCATGATCTCAGTCCTTTCCTGTCAGGTCGGTGCCCTCCTCGTCCGCCATACAGCCACAGCCGGCCCGAACCTGGCTTGAATGCCCTGTTCAGGGGACGGTCATCTTTGTGACGCTCTGATAAGCTGTGTGCCGCTTGGTTTTGCCGCTGACTTGGTTTTGCCGCTGACTTGGTTTTGCCGCTGAACTGGCGGATAAGCGCCTGAGCACATGGCCTGAGCATTGGGGGACAGGAAAGTCATGAAACGTCGCGTCTGGATTGCTGCTGCCTTGTTGTTCGCTGTCTCGCCGCTGGCCGCTGCCCAGGATGTGCGGGACGAGCCGGCTCTGGCCGGAGCGCCGTCACCGGACGCCGAACGCCTGTCCAGCCGCGATCTGTCCCGCTGGCTCCAGGGCAAACCGCCCAAGCCCGGCGCGACGCCCGCGGCGAGCGGCTATACCGGCAATGATACCTGCCAGTGGGCCAATGATGGCGAGTGCGACGATCCCGGCATCGGCACCGGCGCCTGCGAACGCGGCACGGATTATTCCGACTGCTGGCGCATCGTGGAGGGTGTCGAGGACAATTCCTGCCGCTGGGCCAATGATGGCGAGTGCGACGAGCCGGGCTTCGGCACCGGCGCCTGCACCCAGGCCACCGACCTCAATGATTGCGGCGAGATCATCCATCTGCGCTTCCGCAATGACAGCTGCGAGACCGCCTTCGACGGCGTGTGCAATGAGCCAGGTGTGGGCGACGGCACCTGCGCCGAGCGCACCGACCGCGCCGACTGTATCGGCCGAGATCGACCGATGGGGATCAACGACCATTATTTCGGCCATGACGACCGGGTGTTCATGGACACCTCGGTCTTTCCCTGGACCGTCATCGGCCAGGTCGATTTCGACGCCGGCGGCGCCTGCACGGCGACGCTGATCGCCGACACGGTGCTGATCACCGCCTCGCACTGCATCAGCGAGGAGGGCCGGCTGGATGCGCGCGGCGTCTTCCGCACGGCCTATGCCCGCGAGGGCGGTCCGCTGGAAGCGCGGGTGATCGACTATTTCAATTCGCCCGACTGGGACGAGGAGCGCTTCTCCTCGACCGACGATCTGGACGGAACCGACTGGGCGCTGCTGCGCATCGACCGTCCGCTCGGTGCCGAGCTGGGTCATGTCGGTGCCCGCGGCCTGATCGAAACGGTCGGCGCGCGGCGGGCATTGTCGGCCGATCTGTTCCAGGCCGGCTACAGCTGGGACACCGGCACCCACCTGTCGGGCAATCTGGGTTGTCACATGGTCGAGGTCTTCAACGACAACACCATGGCCCACAATTGCGACACGACCCGGGGCGACTCGGGCTCGCCCTTCATGGTGCGCGAGGGGGACGAGTATTTCATCGTCGCGACGGACTCGAATTTCCGGTCCAATCCCGGCGGCCCGATGATCTATATCGCGACGCGCTCGGAAGGCTGGCTGCCCTATCTGGACGACTTCATCGCCGGCCGGATCGGCAATGACAGCCCGCGCCCGCGCGGTCCCGGCAAACCGCCGAAATAGCAACTACTCCGCCAGAAGCGCGACCAGGCCGTCTGCCAGGGCATGGCGCCAGCCGGCAATGTCGTGTCCGCCGGGGAAGATCTCCAGCCGGGCTTCATAGCCGGCGGCCGTCAGGGCGTCATGAAAGCGGCGGTTGGCGTCCAGCATGACATGGCCGCCATTGGTACTGGTCTCGACATATTCCAGCTGTCCGGCGGCCAGGTAGAAACGCGGTGTCCAAGGCCCCGCCGGCGGCAGGTCGCGGCCCAGCCATTCCGCCGTCTCCTCCTCCGGTGCCCAGTAGAACGAGCCCGACAGCGAGATCACCCCGCCAAACACCTCCGGACGCTGCAGGGCGGCGCGGGCGGCAGCGAGGCCGCGGCGTGAGGCACCGGCCAGGATGACCTGATCCGGCGACGGTTCGAGCCCCTGCTGCGCCAGTGCAGGCAGGAGTTCGTCGGCGAGGAAGCGGACCTGGTCGTCATAGCGGCGGGTCTCGCTGACCGGGTCGAGCTGGTCGATCAGGACGAGGTTGACCGGCGGGATATCGCCTGCCTCAGCAAGGTTGGCGGCGATCTCCCAGGCGGGCGCACGCACACCCCACAGAAAAGCATCATAGATCACCAACAAGGGTGACATAGCGGTCGCATCAGGGTTGCGGTAGAGCTGCACAGTGACACGTCTGTCCAGGGCGCCACTCTCCAGATCGAGATATTCCGGCTCGCGCTGACGGCGCGACGGCCAGGGCCGCTGCGGCGCCAGGTCGGGCGCCCGGTCGAGACGCAAGACGGCCTCGGCGCCGGATCCGCGCAGATGCCGCGGATTGTGCGGATCGGACCGGCGCTGCCAGCGCTCGCCATCGAAAACGAGGAAGGAATAGACCGCCTCGATCTCGCGCGGCACGTCCAGCGTGATCCACCAGATGCCGGTCTCGCCGATACTCTGGAGCGGCAGGGTGAAGTCCTTGACATAATCGCTGACCGGCTGGCGAGCATACGGCGCGGCGATGACGCTGTCGAGCCGGACGCCGCTAACCGAAGGTGCCGTCTTGAAGATGAAGGTGACGCGGGCAAGCGCGTCGTCATCGGGGTGCGGCTCGATAAGGGGCAGGCCTTGCGCCGACAGGCCGCGCCAGGCCTCCTCGCCGGCATGGGGGCGTTCGCCCAGCATCGCGATTGCAGAAGCGACAGCCTGCGGCGGCTGGGCGCGCAGGGGCGCCGTGCACAACAGGGCGAGCGCGACCGGACCCCATCCCCATCTTGCCCACATGCCAAAGAAACCTTTTGCCGCCGCGCCGGCCAGTCTAGCCTGTTGCTGCCTAGAGGGGAGACAGGCAATGACATCCACGCTTCGCACGCTGGCCGGCGACCGCCCGTCGCAGATCATCCTGATCCTGTCGGCCCTGTTTGCCCTGGCCTATCTGTTTGACGATCTTGGCCTTTCCGCCCCCTACCCCGCCGATGTGACGATCAAGGCCGCCGGCATCGTTCTGCTGGCCGTGTTCGCCTTTATCCACGGACATCGCATCCTCGCACTGGGCCTCTTTTTGGGATCGCTGGGCGATATCTTCCTGGCGCTGGAACCGGCGCAGCTGCCTCTGGGCATTGCCGCCTTCGGCCTCGGCCATCTGGTCTATATTTTCCTGTTCGCCCGCATCCGGCTGGAAGATGGCGGCCGCAGCGGCTGGAGCCGGATCGCCGCGCTCGCCCTGGCGGCCTATGGCGTGGTGATGCTGGGCTGGCTGCAGCCCTATTTCGGCGACCTCCAGCTGCCGGCCTCGATCTATAACGGCATCATCCTGGTGATGACCGTGCTTGCCGTGATCGGCCGCGTGCCACCGCTTGCCACGGCTGGCGCCCTCCTCTTCCTCGTCTCCGACAGCGTGCTCGCCGTGCGCCTGTTCACCGGCTATCTTGAATGGGCCGGCCCGGTGGTGTGGGTGACATACTATCTCGGCCAGGCGGGAATCGCGCTGGGACTGGCACTGGAGAGCGGACGGCCCGCCCAGCAGACGCCGGTAAACCGCTCGGCACGCTCGTGAACGCCTAGAATTCGTGAACGATCGAGACGTCCAGCCGGCTGTCGGTTTCCTCGCGGCCGGGCTGGGCGTCGAACTCGTGCTTGACGCGATAGCCCAGCTCCAGGCCCCAGTCCTCGCTGATCGCCGTGGTCAGCTTGAAGCGCTGTTCAGCGCGTGAGGCCGGCCCGGCCAGCAACGTGGTCTCCGAGGAGAATTGCGCGGTTTCCGTGACCGCAAAATCATAGACAGAGCCCAGTTCCAGCACCCATTGCGTCACCCCGCCCTCATCGGTAGGCACGCGGTGGCGGGCACCGGGACCGGCGCGCAGGACCCAGCTGGTGCGATTGTCGTCGAGCGCGTGCAGCGTCGCACCGGCCGACAGGACGGCGGTATAGTCGAAGCCGGACATGCGGTCCTGCTCATAGCTGGAGCCGAGATAGAAGCTCCAGGCATCGACCGTCGGCCGCTCGCCGCGGGCTTCGACCAGCCAGCGGTCGCGTGTCACATTGCCGGCATTCTCGGTGTAGAAATATTCCGTCTTGCCGTCGAAGCCCCAGCCGCCATTGAGCGGCCGGCTGACCTCCAGCGCCATGGAGTAATTGGTCTGGTCGGTATTGCCGCTGTCGATGGCGAGACCCGCCTTGGCGCGGCCGTCCCAGTGATGAGGATGGAACCAGTCCATGCGGCCGGGCCAGTGCCGGACCTCGCCCGGTTCCGCTTCGGCCGTGCCGGTGTCGCTTCCGGCGCTGTCAGCCCCCGCACCCGATGCAGGCGCCACGCGCTCATCATCCGTTTCCGGAGCATCGACGATGGAAACCTGAGGGGTGCCGCGGCGGGCGGCCTGGACGATTTCCGGTTCCAGCGCGACCGGGTCGCGGGCGGTCTGGTCCCAGGCGCGCAACACATCGAGACGGCGCGGCAGCAATTCGGCGACGGCCGCGCGCACATCGGAGCGGCCACCCGGTGTAACCGTGGCGATCAGGTCGGCTGTCGCGAGAAATTCTTCGTCATCCTGGCGCACATCGGCGGCGGCCAGCAGGGCCCGGTATTCGCGGGACAGTTCGGCATGAGCCGTTGACGGACAGAGCATTACCGCAGCGCCGAGAAGCGGAGACAGGCGAACACGCATACGCAGACCTTTCATGTGCCGGCAGACCTAACGGCCAGTGGCCGCCAGGTCCAGACATGCACAGTGCAAAAGGTGCGCAATCACCGCGTTTTCGAAGGATAGACGCGGTGTCTGTTTTCGCGAAAAACGCTCTAGTTGAGCAGGCCCTGTTCAGCCGCCATCGACTTCATCGCCTTCTGGAGCTTTTCGAAAGCACGGACCTCGATCTGGCGGATACGCTCGCGCGATACGCCATACTGGTCGGCGAGTTCTTCCAGCGTCTTGGGCTCTTCGGTCAGGCGGCGTTCCTGCAGGATGTGCTGTTCGCGTTCATTGAGCTCGCCCATGGCCGACTGCAGCAACGTCATGCGGGTGTCGAACTCGTCGGACTGGACCAGCTCGTCTTCCTGGCTTTCCGCACCATCATCGGCCAGCCAGTCCTGCCACTGCCCCTCACCCTCGGTGCCGCGCAGCGGCGCGTTGAGCGAGGCATCCGGACCGGACAGACGGCCGTTCATCGACACGACGTCCTCGGTGGTCACACCCAGCTTGGTGGCGATCGCCTCGACCTGTTCCGGCTTGAGATCGCCTTCCTCGAGGGCCTGCATCTGGCTCTTCATGCGGCGCAGGTTGAAGAACAGCTTCTTCTGGGCCGCAGTCGTGCCCATCTTCACCAGCGACCAGGACCGCAGGATGTATTCCTGGATCGAGGCGCGGATCCACCACATGGCGTAGGTCGCCAGGCGGAAACCCTTTTCCGGATCGAATTTCTTGACCGCCTGCATCAGGCCGACATTGCCTTCCGAGATCACCTCGGCGACCGGCAGGCCATAGCCGCGATAGCCCATGGCGATCTTGGCGACGAGACGCAGGTGGGAAGTCACCAGTTTCTCGGCGGCTTCCGGATCCTCGTGCTCGCGCCAGCGCTTGCCCAGCATGAATTCCTCATCCTTGGACAGCATCGGGAAGCGGCGGATCTCCGCCAGATAGCTCGACAGGCCCTGTTCGGGCGAGAGCGCGACTGAAACTGCATTGGCCATGATGACATCCTATCCCTTCGGCAGCCTGCGGGCATGCGTCATTTTCACGCCCCCCGGATGCCGCGTCCGGAGCCTATTTAGGAACCGATTGCGCCAATTGTTAGCCCCTCACAGTGCTGTGATGTGCATGACTGTCATTCGTGAATGACCGAGCCGGGCGCTCAGGCTTTCTCCGGCAGCCTTGTCCGGGCGATCTGAAGCTCCAGACGCTTGATCTCGCGCAGGGTGCGATTGGTCATCATCTGGTTGCCCAGGCTGGACTTCATGAACAGGCCGATCACCAGAGACGCCAGGATCAGCACCGCCCAGCGGACGGTCATCACCGGGTCGGTGGTCTGGAACATCTGCCAGGCGCCCCAGATCGCAAGTCCGGCCCCGATGATGTTGGTGATATAGGCGACCCACATCACCCAGGCGAGCTTGCCGCGGAACACCGAGAGCGCCTGGCTGAAATAGCCCGGCTCATCCTCGAACTCCGCCAACAGGGCCCTGTCGTCGGCATCGAGCGCTTCGGCGATGAGCGCGTCGAGTTCACTGTCACTGCGTGTCATCACTGTCTCCTTCTCTGTCAGGTTCGAGCGCGGCGCGGATTTTCCGCCGCGCATGCATCAGGCGTGTCTTGACGGTTCCGGCGGGAATACCGAGCGCCACGGCGATCTCGGCGACCGAGAATCCGTCCATGTGGTGAAGGCCCATCGCCGCCCGCTGGGCCGGCGGCAGGCCGGCAATGACCCGGGACACCCGCGCGAGATCCGACCGGGCTTCGGCCACGGGCCATTCGACCTGCGCCTGGCCGGGGTCGCTGGCCAGATCGTCGGCCGTGCGGCGGGTGCGCTGGATACGGGAGACGGCCTGCGCCGCCTTGCGTGTCACGATGCGATAGCTCCAGGCGGGAAAGGCGACCGGATCACGCAGGCGCGGCAGACCCCGGACGATGTCCACCCAGGCGTCCTGCAGCACATCGCGCGCCATGTCGGATGTATCGGTCAGCCGCCGGGCATGGGCCATAAGGCGCGGCTGCCAGTAGGCGGTCAGGCGCTCAAAGGCCGGACGGTCGCCCGCCTGTGCCGCGAGCACCTGGCTTTCCTGGAAAACTCTCTGGACGTCGCGCCGCACGGCACCGCTCCTGACCGACGGTCAAACTGCCGTCAGGTCAAAGGTGCCCGAAACACGCGGACCGGTTCAATCGCGTTTGGGAGCACCCGGCTGGAAGCGCAGATAGCCGCGTTCGACCATGCGCCGCATGGCCTCATAGGCCTCGCACAGCTCGTCATAAGCCGACCGCAGATGGGTCAGCCGCTGGACTTCCTGTTCCGACAGGGGTGAGCGCGAACGTGCCGCCGACATGGCCGCATCCACCCAGGCGCCGCGCGCCTTGGAGGCCGACAGGGCCAGATTCTGGAAATCCTCGATGGTGACGTGATGGATCGTCTTGCTCATCACGGCCTGATTGGCGGCAAACACCGTATAATCGATCTGTTCGAGATGGCCGCGGCGCTTGCGCTGCTCGACCGGATCCTCGACCAGGTCCGGCTCGAAATGGTCCGAGATCCGGCGATAGCTCGATGTCATCGTCTTGGCCATGGCGACACCTCCTTATGGGCATCCATGGCCGACGCTAGCACAGGATGCATTAACGCCCGGTGTAAACCGGCCGCCCTGACAAAACCCTCACAAGGCCCCGCCCGCGCCGCAAATTCGCCTGCCCGCGACAGCAAGAGATGGCCGCCAATCAAGCAAGGGGACACTCCACATGCGCACACCCATGATCGCCATCGCCGCCACACTGGCGCTGTTTCACGCGGCACCGGCCGCCGCCCAGCCGGCCTCGCCGGATCTCGACGCCGCGCTCGCCAGCGCCGGGGTCGATACGGACACCGCGACCTTCATCGCCCGCCGTCTCGAGGACGGTGCGGAATGGGTGGTGAATGCGGACCGCAGCGCGATCCGCTTCCCGCCGGCCTCGACCTCGAAAATCCCGCACACGCTGATCGCGCTGGAAACCGGCTTTGCCGAACCGGACACGCATTTCGAATGGGACGGCCGGATGCGTGAATTCGATGTCTGGAATCAGGACCAGACCATGACGAGTGCTTTCCGCGTCTCGGCGGTCTGGGTCTATCAGCGCATGACCGCGACGCTGGGCGGCGGGACCATGGCGGCCTGGCTGGACCGGTTCGACTATGGCAATGAGACGATCGGCGGCGAGGCCGACCTGACGCAATACTGGCTGGACGGGCCGCTGGAGATCTCGGCCCGCGAACAGGTGGATTTTCTGGAACGCCTGGCGCTGGACCGGCTGCCGGTGTCTGCGGAGACGATGGCCGAAGCCCGCGACATCATGCAGGCCGCCACGGGCGAGGACGATCGCGGCCCCTGGACGCTCTATGCCAAGACCGGCTGGCGTTTCCGCGACGCAGCGCTGGATACGGGCTGGTATGTCGGCTGGGTGGAACGCCCAGGCGAGACCTGGGCGTTTGCGCTGAACATGGACATGCCGGAACGCGCCGATGTCGCCCGGCGCCGGCCGGCCGCCATTGCGGCGCTGATCGCTCTGGATGTTCTGCCCGAGGGGGCTGAATAGCCGGGAGTTGAGAAGGGTATCGGGAAGCGGAAACACCAAGTGGCGTTTGGGACGTAGGGGGCACCGGGCCTTCCCGCTTCCCGATCTGCGTTACGGCGTGGCCGGGCCGCCGCCGAAGATCAGCACGAGAGAACCGCTGACGAAGGCAATGGCGTAGAAATACAGCCGGATTTTCTGCCTCATGGCGGGGCTCTCTTGTCTGCGTCGTTCTTGCCGGAGAAACGGCCTCCCGACACTTTGGTTCCCGGGGTGCTGCAGATTTTTTTGCACCCCGGGAAAGGAGGCCGGGAAACCGGTCCCGGTCAGTCCACCAGATCGGCCACGATACGGGTGGCCGCATCGATCAGCAGCACCTCGTCATCGACGCGCACATAGTAGTGGCCATGCGGCGGGGGCGAGAGCTGATAGCGGCTGTATTCGCGCACCACGACATACTCTTCGCGCTCGAACCGGTCGCCGATGCGCCAGGCATCGCGCTGGCCGTCGCGATAGCCCTGTTCATAGGCCCGCGCCTCGTCACGGCGGTCGTGGCGGTGATGATCGCCCGGCCCGCAGCGCCCCTGACGTTCAAGGCCCGGCGGACAGTGCGGCGGGTCGGCCTGTACGGGTGCGCCGGCGAGCAGGGCCAGCCCGGCAGCCGCCACTGTGCCGCGCAGAATATTCCTGCAAGTCGCGGACGGATGGAAATGTGTCATGTCCAACCTCCTTCGCTGGGGACAGGAGGTGAAACGGCCGGACGCGGCCGGAGTTCCCGGGCTGCACGCTGTGCCAGTGCCGGGAGGCTCAGGTCCGGGCGGCCAGGGCGATCAGTTTCGCCACCGTGTTGAGATTGCGGCCGGTGCCGGTTTTCGTTGCCGGAACAACGAGTTTCGACTGCGCCATCCCGTCGCCGTAATGGATGTAGATTTCCCGCTCGCCGGCGGCGATCTGCTCGTCGGCCCGGTGGCGCAGCGTCGCTTCCAGATCGGCCGGCGGCGCCGCGTCGAGGAAGTGCACGATGCAGCGGTTTCCCGCCGCTTCGGGAAACGGGTTGGCGTCGAGCACGGCCTGCATCGCTTCGGGCGAGCGCATGATCACGCCTACCGGCTTGCCGGAATAGGCCTCCAGCTCGGCTTCCAGCGCCGCGCGGGCCTCATCGGCCGTCATCGCGCTTTCGAAGACGAGATTGCCGCTGGCAATATAGGTACGCGGATTGTCGAAGCCGATCTGCCCGGCCATCGCCCGCAGCCCGGCCATGGGCAATTTCCCGGTCCCGCCGACATTGACGGCGCGCAGAAGGGCGATGTGTGTCGGCATGGCGTCGTCCGGAAACCGCGGCTCAGCGTTCCAGTTCGATATCCCAGTAGAGATAGTCGAGCCAGCTTTCGTGCAGGAATTTCGGCGGGAATTTCCGGCCCTGCGACTGCAGTTCGTGCATGTTGGGGCGCTGCGGCGGGCGGCGCAGCGGCATGCCGGCCTCGCGCGGGGTGCGGCCGCCCTTCTTCAGATTGCAGGGCCCGCAGGCGGCGACGATGTTTTCCCAGCTGGTCTTGCCGCCCTGGCGGCGCGGGATGACATGGTCGAACGTCAGCTGGTCGACACCCGGCGCGCCGCAATAGGCGCATTTGAAGCCGTCGCGCAGCCACACATTATAGCGCGTGAAGGCAGGCGAGCGGTCCTGGGTGATATAGTCGCGCAGCGCCACGACCGAGGGCACATGCATCTCGAAAGAGGGCGAGTGCACGACCTCGTCATAATGGGAGACGACGGCGACGCGTTCGAGGAAGACGTTCTTGATGGCTTCCTGCCAGGGCCAGGTCGACAGCGGCCAGTAGCTCAGCGGCTGGTAGTCCGCATTCAGCACCAGACAGGGCCATCCCTGCGGCGCCCGGTCAAGCACCTGCATGGCGACCTCCCTCGACAACGCCGCCGGAGCGGCCGCTGAGGGGGTGTGTATTCTGGACAGGCGTCCTGAAAGCTCACCTCCCGTCGCGCTCAAGAGGCGGATTCGTTTCGACGAATCATCTCGCATCCCGAGCTCGGGAGAAGGTTACAGCCATTCTCGTGACACGCCTATGACGGTCTTGAGAATCTTGCGTGTCGGCCCGGCAGGACCTGCCTTCGCTAGAGATAGCGGCCCGACAGGGCCCGGCCCAGAAAGTGGGCGCCCAGTTCCAGGCCGTCCTGGCCGATCGAGTGCGGAATGCCCTGCGAGATATGCCACTGCGCGCCGTGTCCGGCCGCGGCGATATGTTCGAGCGCGTCGAACATGAAGCCCAGCGGCAGCACCTGGTCCTGGTCGCCGTGGATCAGCATGAGGGGCGGTTTCGAGGCCATCTCTTCCTTCAGGCGCGCCCCGCCCGGCAGGGCACCGGAAAAGCCCAGTATCCCGGCCAGCGGCCGCTTGCGCCGCAGGCCGGCATGCAGCGACAGCATCGTGCCCTGGGAGAAACCGCACAGGACAAGGTCCTGCTCGCTCAGCCGGTAGCGGTGCAGTTCCTGGTCGATGAAGGCATCGACGATGGGCCAGGCCGCGCTGGCGCCCGTCTCGATGCGCTGCGGGTCGAGATTGGAGATCGGGAACCATTGATACCCGTCCGGCGCGCCCGGCACCGGGTCCGGCGCATTCGGCGACACCCATTGCACATGCGGCAGATCCTTCGCCCAGTGCTGGCCCAGGGAGATCAGGTCCTGCCCGTTCGACCCGTATCCATGCAGGAAGATCACAAGTTTCTTCGGCGCCTGTCCGTCGCGCGGGGCCAGGCGGGGTCCGTCGATGGGTCGTGACATTAAAGGCTCCGGTATGGTCTGCGTCTCCCGAGATAGCGGGATGCGGGCGCCGGGGGCAAGGGGAATGGGTGTACGGGACTTTTCAGCGTGCCGCTTGCGCGGCGCCCCCTCAGTCGGCTACGCCGACAGCTCCCCCGCAAGCGGGGCGAGCCCTTGTTCAGACCCCGGCCCATGACCTTCACCACCCGTTTCGCCCCTTCACCGACCGGTTACCTGCATCTCGGCCATGCCTTTTCGGCGTGGACGGCATTTTCGGCGGCACGCGAGGCCGGCGGGCAGTTTATTCTGCGGATGGAGGATATCGACACGGTGCGCTGCAAGCCGGAATTCGATGCCGCCATCCTGGAGGATCTGGCCTGGCTGGGGCTGGAATGGGAAGAACCGGTGCGGCGGCAGTCGGCGCATTTCGGCGATTTCGACGGTGTGCTGCAACGGCTGCAGGAACAGGGCGTGGTCTATCGCTGCTTCAAGACGCGGCGGGAAATCCTGGAGGATATCGCCCGCGCGCCGCATGGCGTCGGCGATGTCTATCGCGGACCGGCCGAACCGATGAGCGCGGACGAGGAAGCGGCGCGTGTCGAGGCGGGCGAGGCCTATGCCTGGCGGCTGTCGCTGGCGCGCTGCCGCGACGTGCTGGGCGAACGCTTTGCGGCAATGTGTTTTGTCGAGGAGGGGCGCTTTCTCGAGGATGGCCGGGGGGAGATCGCTGCCGATCCCGATCCGCTGGGCGATGTCGTGCTGGCGCGCAAGGATGTCGGCACGAGCTATCACATCGCCGTCGTGCACGATGACGCCCTGCAGGGCATCACCCATGTGATCCGCGGCGTCGACCTCTTCGAGCTCACCCCGCTGCACGTGCTGCTGCAGACACTGCTGGACCTGCCCGTCCCGGTCTATCGCCATCACCGGCTTCTGACGGATGCGAAGGGCGAACGCTTCGCCAAGCGCAACAGGGCCGCCACCCTGCGCGCCATGCGGGCGGCCGGCGGGACACCGGCGGATATCCGGGCGCGCTTCGCCTGAACGCACATATAACCGGGATTTAATCCGCCGCCGCGCATCCGGACGGCGGCTGCCACGCATCACCCTCACAGAACGCACGCAATCCAGAACGGGGACATCATGCCACTGCTTTCACTCTCGCTCGCCGCGGCCCTGGCCGCCACGACGCAAGCCGGTCCGGCGCCGTCGCAGGCTTTCGACGAAACGCTGGTGCTCGGCGCCGGCCGGGCGAGCGTCGAACAGGCACTCGAACCGCGCTGCGACAGCCTGCAGGCCGTCTCCCCGCCAACCGCCGGCTTCCCGCTGGCGCGCGAAGAGGAAACCCATCTCGTGTGCACCGGCTTCACCTTCGACAGCGGCGCGCGGCTCGATGCGGCCGTCTTCACCCTCGCCGACGGCGCACTGGTCCAGATCGAGGCCCGCGGCGACACGGCGCCGCTGACTGCGCACGCCGGCGACAGCGTCACTTTCCAGGACTGGACGGCCTATCCGGCGGCCGGGCTGATGCTCGACAGCGCCGCGGGAACCGCGCACATCCTTTCGGCCGACGGGCTGCACACCAATCTGTTTGCCTGGCACAACCCCTTGCTGGACGGCGAACCGCTGGACTACCCGCCGCTCGATGTGTCCATACCGCCGGAAGTGCGTCCGGGCGCCAGCCTCGAGACCCTGATGCCGGAGATCGAGGCGGCCTGCCCCGTCGTCCAGGTGCGCGAGATCGATCCGCCCGGCCTGCCGACGCAGCCGGCGACACAGACCCAGATCAATTGTTTCGGGTATGCGGTTGCCGGGTTCGAACGCAAGATCGAGTTCGTGTTCGGCGATGGCCAGCTTGTGCTGGCCTGGATCCTGACCGGGCGCGGCGAATCCGATCGCCTGCAGGCAGCGATGGATGCGGCCTATGGCATGCCGGTTTATGCCGGCGACAGTTTCCGCTTCTACGAGGACGGCCGGATCGCGCTGCGTTTCGACAAGCCGGAAATCCTGGTCATCGAGCAGTCGCTGGGCGCGGGCTATATCGACCAGCTCAACGGGGCGGAGGCGTCCGACTAATCGGTCAGGCGCCGGGCCTCGACGCCTTCCACCCACTCGCCGGTGCGCACCAGCCGGCCCTCGCGCCAGGTATATTCGCGCACGGTGATGCCGCCCCCCGGCACACCGCGCGCGCCTTCGCGGATCTCGATCCGGCTCTCCTGATAGTGCTGCACGATGCGGGCCTGATTGCCGGACATCAGGGCGACGGTCTGCCAGGTCTCGCCCTGCGATACGATCAGCGGAAAGGCGCAGCTGCCCGTGCCGCAGAAATAGGCCACGGCCGGGCCGTCGCGGCGGGCCTGGCAGTTGAGGCTGCGCGTATCGACCACATAGTCGGGCCGGCGATCGGCATTGATGTCGCCGGACACCGTCGCAGCGGCGGCAATGTCGCCGTCACGGCAGACAAGGGCGCCGCCGCTGATCCGGTCGAGATGATCGTGAAAGGCCGCAAGCACGCCGGCGGGCAGCCCGGCGGCCGGTGTCTCCGCTGCATCCTGCTGCGAGCAGGCCATGGCGGTCAGGGCAGCTGTTCCGGCCAGGCCGAAACGCCGCAAAGCGCGTGTCCACATCGCCGCACCCCGTTTGCGCGCCCCAGCGCTGGCATCAGACTAGGGCCCGCAGGCGGCGCCCCGCAAGCGGATATGCCGCAGGTTTAATGCGGTCTCCATGCTAGGCAGGCGGCACCGGACACGCTATCAGGCGATCCATGTTCGTGCGTGATCTCTGGTATTTCGGCTGCCTGTCGAGCGAGCTCAAACCGGGCCAGCATCTCCATCGCGAGTTGCTGGGACAGCCCATCCTGTTTGGCCGCGACCATAATGGCAAAGCCTATGCGCTGAAGGATATCTGTCCGCACCGGGGCATCCTTCTGTCCGGCGGCGAAGCCCAGCAGCACAATGGCGAGACGCATGTGGAATGCCCCTATCATGGCTGGCGTTTCCGTACGGACGGGTCCTGCGCCGCCATCCCCTCGCTGACCGCCGAGCAGGCCAAGGCGATGGACCTCACCAAGATCCGCACCCGCGCCTTCCCGGTGCACGAGGACCAGGGGCTGATCTGGATCTATTACGCCCGCGAGGAAGACGCCGACAAACCGCCCGCCGTCGAACCGCCGAAGCTGGACATCCCCGAGGGCGAAAGGCCGCGCCTGGTCGTGCGCGACGTGTTCAACTGCCATGTCGACCATGCCGTGATCGGCCTGATGGACCCGGCCCACATCCCCTATATCCACCGGCAATGGTGGTGGCGCTCGGCCAAGTCCGTGCACGAGAAGGAAAAGAAGTTCGGCCCGGTCGAGCGCGGCTTCACCATGCTGCCGCACACCCCGTCGAAGAATTCCTATCTCTACCGCCTGCTGGGCGAGCCGCAGACCGAGATCCGCTTCCAGCTGCCGGGCCTGCGCACCGAATACGTCAATGCCGGCGGCAAGCATTTCACCGGTTTCACGGCCGTCACGCCGACCAATGAAAACTCCACGGCCATCACCATCGTGGTCTACTGGAACCACCCGCTGATCCACGCCATCCCGAACTTCCTGCTGAAGATGGGTATCTCCATCTTTGTCGGGCAGGACCGCGATGCGGTGAATGCCCAGCAGGTGGGCCTGGCCTATGATCCCAAGCTGATGCTGATCCACGATGCCGACGTGCAGGCGAAATGGTATTTCGCTCTCAAGCGGGCCTGGGACAAGCACCGCGACACGGGCGAGGCTTTCAGGAATCCCGTCAAGCCCGCCACCCTGCGCTGGAGAAGCTGATGCCGCCGATCGACGATATTCTCACCGGACTGCTCTACATCGCGATGATCGCCGTTGTGGCCGTGCTGGCCTTCGGCATCATCAATCTCTATCGCGGTGACGAGAAGGCGCGCTCGCGCTCGAACAAGCTGATGCGCCTGCGCATCGTGCTGCAATTCTCCGCCATCCTGATCATCATCGCGATCTTCCTGGTCAGGCAGAATTTCGGCGGCTGACGCCGTCAGTCCGCCAGGCCCTGCAGCGCGTCGCGTACGGGGCCGGCCACCCGGTCGATGCGGCCGTCATTGACGCCCACCGCCCGCACCTCGCCCGCCACCGGATCGACGGCCACCACGACGAACCACATCGTGTTCGAGCCGGCGTGCTGCAGAACACCGCCCTCACCGACACCCCAGCCCATCGCATACTCGCCGCCAAAGGGCGGCGTGTGCAGCAGCGCCCAGCTGTCCGCGGAGAGATAGTCTTCCGGCTGATCGAGATGCGCGGTCAGGAAGCGCGCGATATCGCTCATCGAGGCATGCACCGTGCCGGCCGGTCCCATCACCGGCGGATTGTCGGCACGCGGTCCGGGCGCCACGGCGTTGAGCCCGCCGAAAAGGCCGGCGCGGTGGCCGCGCGGCTGGTCGACCGTGTCCGACGAACCGGGCGCCCCGAAACCGGCGCGGGTCATGCCCAGCGGTTCGAACACCTCGGCCCGGATCAGGTCTTCCCAGCTTTCGCCCGTCACCTGTTCCAGCATCGCCCCGGCAATGACATAGCCGGCATTGGAATAAAGAAACTCCGCCTCGGCCTGGGCGGCCGGCTCGCGGGCGAGCATGTTGGCGGCATAGTCCAGACGCTGTTCGCCCAGGGGCGCGTCACTGGTGGCGAAGCCGACCAGGGCCAGCATGCCCGGATTGGCGTCCAGCCCGGAGCGGTGCGAGAGGAGATGCCGGAAAGTCATGTCGCGATAGGCCGGATGGATTTCCTCGACGCGATTGCCCAGATGTTCAGCAATTGTATCGTCCCAGCTCACCACGCCGCGCTCGGCGAGGCGGGCAACCAGGGTCGCGGTCATCGCCTTGGTGTCCGATCCGATATGCCAGAGATCGTCCGGCGCGATCGCGGCCTCGCTGCCGCGGGCCCGCACGCCGGCCGTGCCGATGCGGATATCCCCGCCACGCGCCACCATGACAGACGCGCCCGGCGATCCGGTTTCCGCGATCAGCTGTTCGGCCGTCACGGCAGGTTCGGCGTCCTGGGCGGCGGGAGCCGCGGCCTGCAGCATGATGAAGGGCGCGGCGGCGAGGCAGAGCGGTGACAGCATGCAAACTCCTCCGGTTTGCCGGCCGGGCTTTCGCACGCGGCGCCGGGGCGCTAGACAGGCGGACATGGTCCGACTGACAAAAATCTACACCCGCACCGGCGACGCCGGCACCACCCGGCTCGGCGACATGTCCGAAACAGTCAAGCACGACCCGCGGGTCGATGCCTACGGGGATGTCGACGAAACCAATTCCTCTCTCGGCCTCGCCCGCGCGGCGCTGGGTCAGGGCCATGAGCTGGATGAGGATCTGGCGCGCATCCAGAACGATCTGTTCGATCTGGGCGCCGATCTGTGCGTGCCCGAGAGCGATACGCCGCCGGACTTCGAACCCCTGCGCATGACCGCCGGACAGGTCGAACGCCTCGAGGCGGCGATCGACCGGCTGAATGCGCGCCTGCAGCCGCTGAACTCCTTCATCCTGCCGGCCGGCAGCGAAGCCGCCGCGCGCCTGCATTTTTCGCGCACGGTCTGCCGCCGCGCCGAACGGAAGATCTCCGCCCTTGTCGCATCGGGGGCCCGGATCAATCCGCAGGCGCTGAAGTACGCCAACCGTCTGTCCGACCTGTTGTTCGTGATGGCCCGGATCGCCAATCTGGAGACCGGCGGCGATGTGCTGTGGGTGCCGGGAAAAGACCGCTAGCCACGCGATTGTTTCCGCGCAGGAAACACGAAAGTGATATCTGCCCGGTCGACATGCGCTGCAGAACGCCTATCTCTGGCTGCGACAATTCATCTCATACGGAGACCCGCATGACCCGCCTGCTCACTGCTACTGCCGCCCTCGCCCTGATCGGTGCCGCCGCCCAGGCCGAACCGGTTTCGTTCGAGTTCGACAAGTCCCACACCATCATCCAGGCGTCCTGGGACCACCAGGGCTATTCCACCCAGTCCCTCCAGTTCACCGATTATGACGGCACGCTGGACCTCGACCTGGAAGACCCCTCCGCCTCGACGGTCGACATCACCTTCAACCTGGTCGACGGCATCTGGGCCGGCGCCAACCAGGACCGCTTCCTGGGCCACCTCGCCTCGGACGACTTCTTCGGCCTCGACGCCAATCCGACGGCGCATTTCGCCGCCACCGGCTTCGAGACCGAGGATGGCGAGACCGGCACGATGACCGGCGATCTGACGATGAATGGCGTCACCGCACCGGTCACGCTCAACGTCACCCTGAACCAGGTCGGCGAGACCCAGGACGGCAATACCAAGGCCGGCTTCACCGCGACCGGCAGCCTGATGCGTTCGGAGTGGGATATGGGCTTCGCTGTCCCCTACGTCTCCGACGAGATCGAACTCTTCATCTCCACCGAGCTCGTCGCTGCGGCGGAATAACCGCATCGCGACGATACTGGACGATCGAGGGCGCTTCCGGCCGGGAGCGCCCTCTTTTTGTGCTCCGCGCGCGAAGCCTGAAACGTACCGAAAACTCTAATTCCGGACGACGGATCACGCCGCGCCGCAGCATTTCTGCGCTGGATTGCAGCCCCTGATACAGTCCTGTCCAGCCGCACCGGCATACCCGAATCCACATGCCAGGTGCGAATTGACGCACGCGTAAGCCAGCGGGCTGCATTGACTTACCGCACGCGCGAAGGCAGTTTCGCCGCCTGTTCTTTGTAGGTGCGCAGAATATCCCGCGCGCGGCCAACCGGAGCCCCAGCATGAAGATTCTCGTCCCCGTCAAACGGGTCGTCGATTACAACGTGAAGGTCCGCGTGAAGCCCGATCAAACGGGCGTCGACCTCGCGAATGTGAAGATGTCCATGAACCCCTTCTGCGAGATCGCCGTCGAGGAAGCGATCCGCCTGAAGGAAAAGGGCGTCGCTGAAGAAATCGTCGTCGTGTCCATCGGACCGGCGCAGGCCCAGGAAACCCTGCGGACCGCCCTCGCCATGGGCGCCGACCGCGGCATCCTGATCCAGACCGACGAGACCGTCGAACCGCTCGCCGTCGCAAAGCTGCTGAAGGCCGTGACCGACGAGGAGAAGCCGGAAGTCGTGCTGCTGGGCAAGCAGGCGATCGACGATGACGCCAACCAGACCGGCCAGATGCTGGCTGCGCTGCTGGACTGGCCGCAGGGCACGTTCGCCTCCAAGGTCGAAATCGCCGACGGCAAGGCCACCGTGACCCGCGAGGTCGATGGCGGCCTGCAGACGATCGCGCTGGAACTGCCGGCCGTGATCACCACCGATCTGCGCCTGAACGAGCCGCGCTACGCTTCGCTGCCGAACATCATGAAGGCCAAGCGCAAGCCGATCGACACCAAGGCTCCGGACGATTTCGGCGTCGATATCGCCAAGCGCCTGGAAGTGGTGAAGGTCTCCGAGCCGCCGAAGCGCGAAGCCGGTATCAAGGTGGAGAGCGTCGCCGAGCTGGTCGACAAGCTGAAGAATGAAGCGGGAGTGATCTGATCATGACAGTTCTCGTTATTGCCGAGCACGACAACAGCGCGCTCAACGACGCCACCCGCGCCGTGATCACCGCCGCCAAGAAGATCGGCGGCGATATCCACGTCCTCGTGGCCGGCAAGGATGCCGGTGCCGTGGCTGAAGCCGCCGCCAAGCTGGACGGTGTCGCCAAGGTGCTGCACGCCGAAGCCGACGTCTTCGCCTCGCCGACGGCGGAAGCCATGGACGCGCTCGTCACCCCGCTGATGGACGATTATGACGCCGTGCTGTCGGCCGCGACCACGATGGGCAAGAACTTCATGCCCCGCGTTGCCGCCCGCCTGGACGTGATGCAGATCTCCGACATCACCGCGGTGGAAAGCGCCGACACCTTCGTGCGCCCGGTCTATGCCGGCAACGCGATGATGACGGTGAAGTCCAAGGACGCGAAGAAGGTCATCACGGTCCGCCCGACCACGTTCGAGAAGGCCGGTGACGGCGGCTCGGCATCGGTCGAGGATCTCGGTGCCTCCTCCGGCCCGTTCAAGTCGGAATTCGTCTCCGAGGAGCTGTCGGAATCGGATCGTCCGGAACTGACCCAGGCCAAGATCGTCATCTCCGGCGGCCGCGGCATGCAGTCCGGCGATAATTTCCACCTGCTGGACAAGATCGCCGACAAGCTGGGCGCCGCCGTCGGTGCCTCGCGCGCCGCGGTCGATGCCGGCTTTGTGCCGAACGACTACCAGGTCGGTCAGACCGGCAAGGTGGTCGCGCCGGAACTCTACATCGCGGTCGGCATTTCCGGTGCCATCCAGCACCTGGCCGGGATGAAGGACTCCAAGGTCATCGTCGCGATCAACAAGGACGAGGAAGCGCCGATCTTCCAGGTCGCCGATTACGGCCTCGTCGCGGACCTGTTCCAGGCCCTGCCGGAACTGGACGAAGCGCTGGGCTGAGCCCCGCCGCACCGGACAAATCAGGAAACGCCCGGCCATCCAGCCGGGCGTTTTCTTTTTGGTCCTGTCGTCCAGGCAAGAATTCTTGAGTGGTCGCATTTTCGAACCGCAAAACCGGTCCCCACTTTTGCTGAAAATGTTTTAGCCAATCGCCAGCAGATGCCGGCCCAGCCGCCACCAGGTGCGAAGCTCCGAAGGCTGCCGCCCGGCCGCTTCCAACGCATCGAGCGCATCCCGGTCGAGCCAGCGCCCGTCGCGCATCACACCGCGCGGTGCGTAGAGGATGGACGGGCTGGTCAGCGGGTCACCGTCGACCAGAACCAGATCGGCAAAACAGCCCACGGCCACACAGCCGATCTTGCCGTCCAGCCCCAGCACATCGGCCGGGTGCACGGTCGCCGACCGGATTGCCTCCAGCGGTGTCAGCCCGGCACGGACCAGAAGCTCGATCTCGCGCACCGTCGAGACACCATGCGGCGAGGCCATGATGCCGGAGTCCGAACCAACTGTCAGGCGCACACCGGCCTCATGCATCATGCCGGTGAAGGCCTCGTAGAAGGCTTGCATCTGCGTGCGGTCTTCATGGACATAGCGCGACCAGAAATCGAACGTGTCCCGCTCGAAACCGGCGACCACCGGGTTATAGCCTTCCATCTCCGGACGCAGCACATGCCCGCCACGCGTCTCGACGATCCGCGCCAGGTTCTCGTGCACGACAAGCGTCGGATCGACCGTGGCACCGGCCGCGGCGACCGCCTGCGCCAGGGCGCGGGCGCCGTCCGGATCGGTATTGTCGGACAGGCCGTGCCAGACGATCGACTCAGTGTGCTCGATCGTGCCGAAATGGGCCGGCAGCGTATCGGTGAAGGGTAGCGGGTCGTCTTGGGTACCCTCGACCGGGTGACCGCTTATCGTCATACCCAGCGCCGCCGCCTCTTCGCGGATCGCGGCAAAACTCTCGCGCGACAGGTTGGAATAGAGTTTGAGGTGACGGAAACCGGCTGCGTATTGGCGCCGGACGGCCGCGCGCGCCTCGTCGCCGCCGCTCACCACCTCGTGAAGCAGGTTGGTATTGCGGCCGCCGCGCTCATTGATGATTGCCCCCGTCGTGATGAGGCGCGGGCCATAGAGACGGCCCGCATCGATGCGAGCCGCCAGAGGCAGATGGAAGGGCATGCCGCCCATATTCCGCACGGTCGTCACGCCAACCGCCAGCCCGGCCGCCAGGTCGACCTCGTCGAAAACATGGACATGCATGTCGATCAGGCCCGGCATCAGGGTACGGCCCTGGGCATCGATACGCGGAATGTCCGGATCGATGCCGGACATGCCGTCCGGCCCGATGCGCGCGATCCGCCCGTCCTGCACCAGAACCGAAACGTCGGCCTGCCGCGTGCCGGCGTCCGGATCGAACAGTGTGGCGTGTTCGATCAGCCAGGTGCGCGATGTGTTTCGGTCCGGCACCATCGCGCCGGGCAGCCGGGCGATGATGAGGGCCGAAACGGCGATCGTGGCGAGGATGACGGCAAGGCCGCCGGCGAAAATGCGAAGCATGGATCTCTCCCGTCTGGATTTCGGGAGAGATCAGCATGTCCGGCGACCGGCATCGTCCGGAATCCGGATTCCGGACGTGCGGAATTCGTCAGGCGCGGCGGATACCGGAAACCGGTCTGCCCTCACCCTCGCGCAGGCGCGCCGCATAGGCCGAAGGCGTCTCGCCGGTCTCGCGCTTGAAAACGGCATTGAACACGGATTTCGAGGAAAAGCCGGCGGTGAAAGCCAGGTCGATCACGCGCTGGGCGGTGCCGGTGCGGGCATCCTCCTGCATCATCGCGCAGACATCCTCGATCCGCAGGCTGTTGATGTAGTCGTTGAAGTTGCGTCCCGTCGCCGTCTTGATCGCGCGTGACACGGCCCGCTCGCCCAGCCCTGCTGCCGCCGCGACTTCCGTCCGGGTGAGACGCGGTTCTGAATAAAGCGCCTCGCCGCGCACGACCTCATCGATGCGCCGGAAGTCCTCGGCCTCGGCCGCCGCATCGCCCGGCGCCGGTGTGGCCGGCTCGTCACGCGGGCGATCCAGCGCACCGGGCTCGAGCCCCTCGAACAGGCGGCTGTGGCGGACGGCGATCAGGATCAGCACCACCACGAAGACCAGCGAGACACTGATCTGGAAGAGATAGGCGGTCTGGGTCTCCAGCCAGGGCCAGTAGGGATGGACCCAGTGCGCATCCATCCGCAGCACGTCAAACACGCCGTCGACGACATAGAAGCCGATCAGGGCGTAAAGCCCGTTGAGCTGGATCGCCTGCGCGTCGGACCGGGTCTCGCGGGTCGCGCGGCGGAAACGGTGAATGAGCCAGATCGCGGCGGCGGAGTAGACAATCAGGCTGATCCGGGCGGCATGCTCGACCCAGGCGATCTGCGTCGTCAGCGCCAGCGCGATGAGGAAGGGCACGGCATGCGGCCAGTCGCGCCAGGTCAGCGCCGGGCCGGCAATCATGATGCCCCGGACGGTGAGATAGACGAGCGGCGGATAGGCCAGGCGGAAGGCCGGCGTGACCAGCCAGATCTCGCGGAAGCCGGCGGTCTCCTCCAGCACGTTGAAGATCATCCAGGTGCAGGACATCGCCATCAGCGCCGAGACCGCCCGCAGGCGCGGCTGCGAGACGGTCAGCAGCACACCCAGACCGGCAATGGCGATCAGGGCGATGTGGACGAGATTGACCGGCTGGAGCGTCATGACGGGCAGATTAAGGACTGGGACCGGCCTGCCTAGCCCTTCCAGCCGCGAAAGTCGCGGTATTCGGCCAGCTGCGCGGCCGCCCGCTCGAACGCGGCGCGGTCCGGCCGGTCATAGGCCTGATGCAGCGTGGCGACCAGGTGGACCGGTGCGGTATCGAACGCGCCACTGCTGCGCGCGCCGTCGAACCGGTCGCGCAGCGGATCGCTGCCCTCATCCGCCTCACCAACGCGCGACGCATTCTCCCGGCATTCGGCGAGCGTCAGATTGATCGCCTCGCGCAGCCGCATGCTGGCCCGGCGCTTCTGTCCATAAAGATAGGCCAGAATGGCGATGATGCCGATGATCGCAAAAAGAGCCATGCCGACAGCCTAGTGCGCTGTATTCCCGCCTTCCAGCACAACGGTCAGCGAGCGCAGATCGACGAATTTGAAGTTCTGGCCGCCGGTCTCGTTCTCGTCGTCCTGCACGACAAAAATCCCGCCGGGGAAAGTCTCGCCCAGATTGGCGGTCGAGATGTCCAGACCGTCGGTATGGGTCACCCCGTCGACGGCGCCGTCGACGATCCGGAAGCGCGTGACGAAGTCGTGCGTTTCCAGATCATAGGCGACATAGGCATTGTCGCTCTGGGAGGAGACGACCAGCCAGCCGCCGGTCTCGCCGCGCGGCAGGAGGGCGGCGCCCTCGGCATCGGCGCTGAGCTGCTGGCCGTCGACGGCGGCGATCTGCACCGGTTCGGCCGGATCGGTGGGCTCGGCCCCCATCATCCAGACGCCGACATTCTCTTCATTCATGTAGACCGTGCCGGTGCGCTCGTCCGCGACACAGCCTTCCGCGATCGTGCCCAGCGTGACGCGGCGGACTTCCTCGGCGGTGACACTCTCGCCATTCCAGCCCACGCGGACCTGCACGAAAGTGCCCGGATCCTTGTCGGAGACGAAGGCATAGAGCTCGCCATCCTGGCGGCTGCGGTAGAAGCAGAAACCGTAGGGCTCGACGATATTGTCCAGCGGCACGGCGCCGGCATAGCTCACATCGCGGGTATCCGGATCGATGAAGAAGAAGGCGATGCCGATATTGGAACGGTCGGAGGCGCCAGCGATGTCGACCATGCGGCCGTTCAGCGCGAAGTCGTAGCGGACATCCACATTGTTGAGACGGCCTTCGGGCAGGTAGGCATGCTCGGCACCGGTCATGGTGTAGACGTAGACGCCATTATCCTTGTCGGTCCCGAAGATCAGGCTGTCGGCCGGATTGTCCGAGACCCACACGGCCGGATCGTCGGCCGCATCGCCCGTGCCGGCGACGCTCGCCGTTTCCAGCACGGCCTCGATCTCGACAGCCGGCAATCCGCCGCCACAGCCGCCCAGTACCATCGAGAATGCCGCAAGGCCGAGAATCCGCTTCATGACTGTCCCTCCAGAAGTCCGGTCCGCTGCGCCATAGCACGGGTCCGGCCGGAATGGCACGCCGCCAATCGTGACACTTCCTTGACGGGGTGATGCAATTTCGCACCGTCACAAAACTTCAATCCAAACGACACGGAAGTGCAGCCTTGGCGTCATCAGCCTGTCGCGGCTTTTCCCCCAATAAGGCGCCGAAATCGGACTGCCAGGCCCGACTCGCCAGTCATTTCCTTGAAGGGGGACATCATGACCAGGACATTCGCCATGCTCGGCACCGCCTCGGTGCTGGCACTTGCTGCAGCGACCGCCGCCCAGGCCGGTACCATTGCCGGCCGCGTGATGGACGGTTCCCAGACCGTGGGTCTGGAAGGCGCCACCATCCGCATCGTTGAAACCGGCCAGACCGTTGCCGCCGGTTCGGACGGTGCATTCCGCATCGTCGGCCTCGCGGCCGGCACCTACACGCTGCGCATCAGCTATGTGGGCGCCGAACCGGCCGAGACCTCGGTCACGCTCGCCAGCGTCACCGACACGGCGACCCCGGTCATCACGATCGGCGAAGACGTCGATTATGTCGACAACATCCTGGTGGTCGGCCAGCGCGGCGCGCTCAACTCCGCCCTGTCGCGCCAGCGCGCCAATGACGGCAATATCGTCGTCCTCTCCGCCGACGCGATCGGCCAGTTCCCGGACGAGAACGTCGCCGAAGCCGCCCGCCGCGCCGTCGGCGTGAACGTACTGAACGACCAGGGCGAAGGCCGTTTCGTCTCGATCCGCGGCCTGGATCCGAACCTGGTCTCCACCTCGATCAATGGCGTGCGCCTGACCTCGCCGGAAGCCGAAGACCGCCAGATCGGCCTCGACGTGATCGACGCCGACGTGCTCTCCAGCGTCGTGATCAACAAGTCCCTGACGCCGGACATGGACGGCGACAGTGTCGGCGGCAATGTCGAGATCGAAACCACTTCGGGTCTCGATGTCGATCATCTCTATATCCGCGGCCGTGTGGCTTCGCTCTACTCCGATATCGAACAGGATTTCGGCTGGCGCGGCTCGGTGAACTTCGCCAACAACTTCCTCGACGGACGTCTCGGCGTGGCCGGTTCGCTGTCGCACCAGGAACGCGTCTTCGGCTCGGAGAGCTATGAGGTCGACGGCGGCTGGGAAACGGACGAAAGCGTGCCTTTCCCGAACGAAGTCGAGATGCGCAACTACCAGATCACGCGCGAACGCACGACGGCGGCCCTGAACTTCGACTATCGCTGGTCGAACGAGCTGAGCTTCTACCTGCGCAACACCTGGTCCGATTTTTCCGATGCGGAGCACCGCAACCGCGTCGAGGTGAAGCTGGAAGATGCCGAGTACAATGACGCGGCCTCGTCCGGCGATCTGGCGGCTTTCGTGGCCGAAGAGATGGAAATCGACCGTGACATCAAGGACCGTCTGGAATCCCAGATGATCTTCGCCACCGATTTCGGCGGCGAATGGCTGCGCGGCAATACGACGGTCGACTGGTCGCTCTCCTACGTCCATTCTGAAGAGGAAGAGCCGAACCGCCTGGACACGGATTTCTCCTACGAATTCGAGGATGACGAGGTCTTCGGCGTCAACGTCTCCAACCCGCTCATGCCGCAACTGGTGTATGGCGGCGGCCAGACGACCGACACGGTCTTCGATCCCTCGATCTACGGGAATGAGGGCTTCGAGGTCACCAACGGCCTGTCCCAGGACCGCGAATACGCCGCCGCCCTGAACATCCGCCACGACTTCAACTATGCCGGCATGGCTACCTACATCCAGTACGGGGTGCGGGCCCGCCTGCGCGACAAGAAGTATGTGCTGGATTTCGACGTCTATGAGAGCGACGACAATCTGACGCTCGACCAGGTCGTGCGCTCGGTCGACTACTCGCAGGACCGCCTCGGCCCGGTGCCGGATCCGGTCGCGGTGCGTGACTACTTCAACGCCAATTTCGGCGGCCTGGAACTGGACCCGATCGCCAGCGATATCGACAGCTATGGCGCGACCTACGGTGTCGAGGAAGACATCATGGCCGCCTATGTGATGGGCTCCATCGAGAACGGCCCGCTCAGCGTGGTCGGCGGCGTCCGCATCGAGCAGACCGACATGTCGGCCTACGGCTATGAAGCCTTCCTCGCCGAGGAAGACGCCACCGTCGGCGGTGTCACGCTGGACGAAGACACGGTGATCATCACGCCGCAATACGTCTCGGACGACTATACCGACGTGCTGCCCTCCATCCTCGCCCGCTATGAAGTGGCCGAGAACTGGATTGCCCGCGCCTCCTACTATGCCTCGATCCAGCGCCCGAACCCGGGCCAGTTCGCGCCGCGTCTCCTGGTCGAACAGAATGACGACGACGAGATCGAGGGCGAAGTCGGCAATCCGGACCTTCAGCGCCTGGAAGCCGACAATTTCGAGGTCTCCCTGGAATGGTATCCAAACAACGACTCCGTCGTTTACCTCGGCTACTTCTACAAGGATCTGGAAAACGTCATCGGCCCGATCCAGTACGAGAACGAGCTGATCAATGGCCGCCTGTTCGACGAAGCCGACAGCTATATCAACCTGCCGGAAGCGGAAGTGTCGGGCTGGGAGTTCAACTACCAGCAGGCGCTCGACTTCCTGCCGGTCGAAGGCTTCATCGCCGGCTTCAACGCCACCCTCGCCGACAGTGAGGCAACCCTGCCGGACGGCCGCGTCGTGCCGCTGCCGCGCCAGTCGGACGAAGTCTGGAACGCCGTGCTCGGCTACGACCGGGGCCCCTGGGACCTGCGCGCCGTCGTCTCGCACCGCTCCGAATTCCTCGACGAGATCCGCGGCGATGCCGACGAGGACCGGATCGTGCTGGACCATACCCAGCTCGACCTGTCGGCGAAGTTCCGCTTCAACGACCATCTCCAGATCTTCGGCGATCTGAAGAATGTCACCGACGAGCCGTTCCGCGCCGTGACCCGTCCGGACGGTGTCAGCCGGGTGGAACAGTTCGAGGAATATGGCTGGTCGGCCGTCTTCGGCGTGCGCTTCACCTACTAGCGAAAACGGGCACCGGTTTTGCGGTTCGCAAATGCGATCGCTCACAAGCCGGAGCGCCATATCACAGACAGGAAACCCCGGGTCATTGACCCGGGGTTTTTCTTGTTATTTCTGATAGTTAATTCTCAGTACAGCCGACGCGAAACTGTCTTGCGGATGTCACCGATCCGTCGCGTTATCGGCGTAGACAGGCGCCGACCCGCTCCTCCCCGACCGGGTGACCTTCCCGCTTATCCCTCCGGGCAAGGTTTCAAACTTACAGGGCCGTCTGCGTTGTGGACGGCCCTTTTTTCTTGTCTGAAGGCCGGTCGCCGCCGTCAGGCGCGATTGATCGCTGCCCGGATCAGGGCCTTGGCGTCCTCGCTGTCCCATTCGGCCGGGGCGGTGACCCGGCCCAGTTCGCGGCCCTGGCGGTCATAGAGGACCGAGGTCGGCAGGCCGGGCGTGCGGATCTGGGAGAAGCTGGCCAGATTGCTGTCATGAATGATCGGCAGGTTTGCCAGCTCGATACGCTCGAAGAAGGCCAGCACATCATCCATCGAACGGTCGAGGCTGACGGTAACGACCTGGAAATCCTCGCCGCCAAGATCGGCCTGCAGCCGGTCCAGCGCCGGCATCTCCTCCACGCAGGGCCCGCACCAGGTGGCCCAGAAATTCACCAGGATCACCTGGCCGCGATAATCCGACAGGCGGACCTCATCGCCATTTTCGTCGACATAGACGGCTTCCGGCTGGGGGGGCGCGTCATCGATCTGGGTGAAACGGCGCATCTCGCCGCGGGCATAGCTTTCCAGCCCGCCCGCATCGCTCTGGTCCATCGCGCTGAACACCACGACAAGGAATCCCACCACGAGGATTGCGGCCATGCCAAAAATGGCTATTCCAAGTGGAGTCTTCATATCGCTTCGCTCCCAAATCCGCAGGAATCCCCGATGGTCGAGAAATCCCCGCAATCTTCCAAGTCCAGCGCCATGTGGGGCGGACGTTTCGAGGCCGGGCCGTCGGCGGTGATGGAAGCCATCAATGCCTCCGTCGATGTCGACCGGCGCATGGCCGAGCAGGATATCGACGGATCCCTCGCCCATGCCCAGATGTTGAGCGAAACCGGTGTGATTTCAAGCGAGGATGCTGCGGCAATCCGCCAGGGCCTGGAACAAATCCGTGAGGAGATCCGCGCCGGGGAGTTCACCTGGTCGGCCGCGCTGGAAGATGTGCACATGAATGTCGAGGCGCGGCTGAAGGCGATTATCGGCGAACCGGCCGGCCGCCTGCACACCGCCCGCTCGCGCAATGACCAGGTCGCGACCGACTTCCGTCTCTGGCTGCGCGATGCCTGCGACCGGATCGATGCGCAACTCGCCGAATACCAGAAGGCGCTCGTCGCCCAGGCCGAAAAGCATGTCGACCAGGTGATGCCCGGCTTCACCCATCTGCAGACCGCCCAGCCGGTCTCGCTGGCGCACCACCTCCTGTCCTATGTCGAAGTGGCCCAGCGCGATCGCGGCCGTTTTGCCGATGCCCGCAAACGCCTTAATGAAAGCCCGCTGGGCTGTGCAGCGCTGGCCGGCACCGCCTTCCCGATCGACCGTGAGATGACGGCGAAAGCGCTCGGCTTCGACCGGCCCATGGCCAATTCGCTCGACGGTGTCGCGGCCCGCGATTTTGCGCTGGAAGTGCTTTCGGCCGCGGCGATCTGTGCGGTGAACCTGTCGCGCTTTGCCGAGGAGATCGTGCTGTGGTGCACGCGCCGTTTCGGCTTTGCCTCGCTGTCGGATGCCTGGTCGACCGGATCCTCGATCATGCCGCAAAAGCGCAATCCGGACGCCGCCGAACTGGTGCGCGCCAAGCCGGGCCGCATCATCGGTTCGCTGACCGGCCTTCTGACCGTGGTGAAAGGTCTGCCGCTGGCCTATTCCAAAGACCTGCAGGAGGACAAGGCACCGGTCTTCCAGGCGATTGACGACCTGGAACTGGCCCTCCTCTCCATGGCCGGCATGGCCGCCGACCTCACCTTCCACGGCGCCGCGATGGAAGCCGCCGCCGGCGAAGCCTATTCCGACGCGACGGATCTGGCCGACTGGGTCGTGCGCGAACTGGGCAAGCCCTTCCGCGACGCCCACCACATCTCCGGCTCGATCGTGAAGATGGCGGAGAAGCGCGATATCCCGCTGGCGCAACTCTCCCTGGAAGACATGCAGAGCGTCGAACCGGGGATCGACGAGCGCGTGTTTTCCGTGTTGAGTGCCCGGGCATCGATGGAAAGCCGCACCAGTTTCGGCGGCACCTCGCCGGTGCGTGTGCGCGAACAGGTCGCCGCGTGGAAAGCCCGGCTGGGCTAGCCGTGCAACGCCGGTCCTGAGTTGAGGGAATGGACATGAAACGACGCCTTGCCGCCCTGGTCCTTGCGACCCTGAGCGCCCTGACCGTCGCCGCCTGCGGCCTGCGCGGCGAGCTGGAACGCCCGCCACCCCTGTGGGGCGATCCGCCGCCGCAGGACGAAAGCGCCGGCAGCGACAGCGAAAACTAGCGCCTGGCTCTCCAAATCGTAATGCATGTGGCTCTCGTCTATCGCGTTGGCCATGATAGGGTTTGTGGATGCGTCGCCGCTCGCTCATAGCTGCCGGGTGCGCCCTTGTGTGGGAAGCCTCGGTTCCGGTGCTCTGGCCTGTTCTGGCCTGGGCTTCTGCCTTTGCGATTCTGGCCCTTCTGGGCCTGTGGGACCGGATCGGCGATCCCTGGCGCGCGATCTATGCCATCGCCACCCTGCTGCCTGCGGCCTGGCTGACCTGGCGCGGCATTCGCGCCTTCCGCTGGCCCGATGCCGATGCGCTGGCCCGCCGTGTCGAAGAAGACAGCGGCATTGAGGCGCGTCCGCACGAAGCGCTCACCGATAAGCCGTCCGACAGCGATCCGGTCGCCCTGCGTGTCTGGCAGGAACACCAGGCGCGCATGCGCCGCCGCCTGGCGTCGGCCCATGCCCGCCGCCCCAAGGCCGCCTGGGCGCGCACCGACCGCTGGGCCCTGCGCGGCACGCTGGGCCTGCTGCTCGTTGTGTCGTGGTTGGTCGCTGGACCGGCGGCCCGCGACCGTCTGGGCGAAGCCTTCGGCCTGACCCCCATTCTCGCGGGCGGCGAAACCCTGAGCATCGACGCCTGGGTCGACCCGCCGGCCTATACCGGCCGCGCGCCGGTTTTCCTGGCAGAAACCGAGCGCAGCGCCGAAGTGCCGGAAGGCTCGACCTTTATCACCCGCGTGGCCGGCAGCCGGCGCGAACCGCGTCTCACCCTGCGCAGCGAAGCCGGCACCGAGCGCGGTGAAGTCCGCGAAATCGGCGATGGCGTCTGGGAGATCCGCGCGCCGGTCACCGGCGATGCCACCGTCCGCCTGGCAGCACCTGGCACACGCGAAACCTGGACGCTCGACGCCATTCCGGACACGGCGCCGCGCGTGCGTCTGTTGGCCGTTCCCGACGCGACATCCGCCGGCGAACTCGATCTGCGCTTTTCGGTGCAGGACGATTACGGCCCCACCGGCTATGCGCTCGACATCCGCCCGGAGGAGGATGAGAGCGCCGGCTGGGAACGCCTGCCGATCGACGCCGTGTCTGTTACGCCGCTGAGCGAGGGCGAGGGCCTGGGCACGCTGCTGGAAACCGCACGCCATCCGCTGGCCGGTTCGCGCGTGACGATCCGCCTGGCCGTCACCGATGCCGCAGGCAATGAGGGCCTATCGCCGCCCCTGGGCGTGACTCTGCCCGAACGGGTCTTCCTGGATGCGCTGGCCCGCGCTGTGGCCGAGCAGCGCCGCGGCGTGATGGCGGCCGACGCGGCCTATGCCCCCCTGCCCGAACGCCCGGTGATGTATGCCGAGGATATCCCGCCCGGCCCGGCTTATCTGGCCGAAGAACCCGAGCGCCGGATCGAACGCGCGCCGGAAGGCCTGCAATATGCCGCCCGCGCACTGGACGCCATTTCCGACGCGCCGATCTATTTCTTCGACGATCCGATCGTCTATCTGGGCATTCGCGAGACCGTGCATCGCCTGCGCCGCGCCCGGGATCAGGTCGATCTCGCCGGGCTGGACGACGATCTGTGGAATATCGCCCTGCGCGCCGAGCTGGGCTCGCTGGCCGATGCGGAAGCCGCACTGCGCGCCGCCGAGCGCGCGCTGATGGAAGCCATGGCGCGCGGTGCCGACGAGACCGAGCTGGCCGCCCTGTTCGAAGCCTATGAAGAAGCGATGGACAATTACATGGCCGCCCTCGCCCGCGAGGCCGCCGAAGAGGGCAATTTTGCCGAAGGCCGCGGGGGCTCTCAGCTTGACCAGCAAATGCTGCAGGACATGCTCGACGCCCTGCGCGAGGCCGCCGAGCTGGGCGATACGGCCGAGGCACGCCAGGCATTGGCCGCGCTCAGCGAGCTTCTGCGCAACATGCAGATGCAGATGGGCCAGGGCACGGGCGGCGAAGGCGAGAGCGACGCCACCTCGGAAGCCATGCGCGAGGCGCTTGAAGAACTCGGCGAGATGATCGGCGAACAGCGCGACCTGCAGGACCAGACCTTCGGCCTGAACCAGCAGCAACAGCAGGGCGGCGGCGCTCCGCAAAGCGGCGAGCAGTCCGGCCAGCCCTCCGGCCAGGGTTCGCAATCGCTGGCCGAGAACCAGAGCGGCGGTACGTCGAGCACGCAGCAGCTGGCGGACGCCCAGGGTCAGCTGGCCCAGCGCTTCGGCGAGTCAGCCGAGGCCGTGCCCGGTGAAGGCGAGAGCGGCGAGACGCTCGGCCGGGCCGGCCAGGCCATGCGCGAGGCGGAGGAGGCCTTGCGACAGGGCAGCACCGAAGACGCGCTCGCCGCCCAGGAACAGGCCCTCGCCCAATTGCGCGAAGGCGCCGAGGAACTGGCCCGCGAACTCATGGAGCGCATGGAAGAAGGCCGCGGCCAGGCGATGGGCGAAGGCGAGGACAATCGCGATCCGCTGGGCCGGCCGTCCGAAGGCGCCTTTGCCGATGGATCCGGTGTCGAGGTCCCCGAAGAGATGAGCCGGGCCCGGGCCCGCGCCATCCTGGAAGAACTGCGCCGGCGGGCTGCCGAAAGCGGCCTGACCCAGGAAGAGCTGGACTACATCGAACGCCTGCTCGACCGGTTCTGAGCAACGGGCCGTTGCCTGCATCAACGCGCATCGCAGCCCGGCGGCATACGGTCAGTTGGCTGCCCGATTTGCCGACACGTCTTCCAGCAACTCCCGCAGCCCGATGGCTTCGACGCCATCGGCCAGCCGGTAACGTTCCTGACCACCATATACAAAGAACGCCTTCGCAGGCTGCAGGTCCTCGCATGCAGAGTGGAAGCCGCGGGTGAGCTTGGGCGCACTGGTTCGCTTGATTTCGATTGCCCAGATTTCGCCGCTCCGCTCGACGAGAAGATCGATCTCCGCACCGCCCGCCGCCCGGTAGAAGCTGAGTTGATGAGCCTCCAGCTGACCGGCCGCGGCGATGTTCTCGACAACAAAGCCCTCCCAGCTTCCTCCGAGCACCGGATGCCCCAGCAAGGCGTCGAAGCTGTCGATGCCCAGCAATGTGTGGCAGAGCCCGCTGTCGCGGACGTAGACCTTCGGCGACTTGACCAGCCGCTTCTTGGTATTTCTGTGCCAGGGCATGAGCTTGCGGACCAGTAGCAGATCGATCATCAAATCGCGGTAGTTCGCAACAGTCTTGCTGTCGACGCCCAGCGAACGGCCAAATTCGGACGCATTGAACAGGCCGCCCTGGTGATGCGCCAGCATCGTCCAGAAGCGGCGCAGCGTTTCCGCCGGAATACGCGTCCCGAGCTGCGGGACATCCCTCTCCAGATAGGTCCGGATGAAATCGCGGCGCCAATTGACGCTGGCCCGCGCTCTGGTCGCCAGCAGGCTGCGCGGGAAGCCGCCCCGTTCCCAGAGGGTCGAAACCGGGATGTCCTCATCAAGTTCTCTGGCCGTGACCGGCGCCAGCTCGCGGTATGCTACCCGGCCGGCAAGCGACTCCGAGGACTGGTTCATGAGCTCCATGGACGCGGAGCCGAGCAACAGGTAACGCCCATCACCGCGGCCGAGCCGGCGCGCTTCGTCGATAAGGCCGCGCAGCGTTCCGAAGAGTTCCGGAACACGATGAACCTCGTCGAGAATAACCAGCTTGTCGAGATGATCGCGTAGATAGAGTTCCGGATCCTGAAGCTTGGCGATATCCGACGGCCGTTCGAGATCGAGATAGATCGATGGCCGGGCCGTTGCGATCTCGTGCGCCAGCGTGGTCTTGCCCACCTGACGCGGCCCGAGCAGGACTACCGCGGGGTTTTCATCCAGCGCCTCGACGATTTCCGAAGTCAGGTCACGTGATATCATCCTTGCAATTTCGTATATTAATTCCGAATTTGCAAGGATAGGATACCCGGTAACATCGCCGAACGCGGCCGGTGAAATCAGTGATGACCGCCGTCGGCCGGTTCCTGGTGCTCGGCGACGACCGGCTCGTGCGCGGCAGCCGGAGCCGCGGCGTGATCGGGAGCCTCATGCGACGGCTCTGGGTGAGACGGAGCGGCGTGCGCATCGTCTGCCTCGCCGGCATCCTGATGCGCCGCATTGCCGGTCGCCGCATGGGCCATCAGCAACACTTCGACCTCGACGGCCGAGGGCGGCGGATCGGACACCACAGTGCGGAACTCCTGGCGCTTGCCCGCACGGATCTGCCCCGCAGGTACCGAGACCGTCCATTCCAGAACCGACTCGCCATCGGCATCGCGCAGCACGGCCCGCAGGCCCGGCATGGCGCGCGCGCGGCGGTCGAAATTGCGCACATCGCCCTCGATCACGAGAAGCGGAACGCCGTGATCCACGTCACGCCGGATATCCAGCTCACCGACCGAGAAACCGTAGGGGTTCACCTCGGCGCCAACCGCAGCATAGGCCGAGGAGGCGCGCGGCCAGAGCGTGACAACATCGACCCGGAAGATCCAGGCCGTGGTCAGCACAACGGCGCAGGCAACTGCCAGAGCCCCCCAGGCCCCGCCTGCGGCAGCGACCGAAAGGGTGTGACGTTTCTTTTCCTGGCGTTCGCGGAAAGCCTTGTGCGGCTGCTTCTCGACGACGGGTTCGGCCGGGGATTGCGGTGAGACCATGTCTTGCGCCGCGGCCGCTTCCGTTGGAATCTGGGCGTCGGCGGTCCATACATGTCCGCAGGATGCGCAGCGCACACGGCGGCCGGCACTGCCGATTGCGTCGGCATTCGCGCGATACCGCGTAGAACAGGACGGACAGCTCAGTACAATGCTCATCGTGCGTCGTTTTCGTCCAACCAGGTTCACCCGTGTCAGTGGAGGCACTCCATCAACCCGAGTATGACCGCTTCCCCGCACAGCGATCCCGAACCGGTTGTCCGCTTCGACAATGTCGGCATGCGGTACGGACGCGGTCCGGAGATTCTGCGCGATTTGTCGTTTGATTTACCACGGGGTTCTTTCCAATTTCTCACCGGACCGTCCGGTGCGGGCAAGACGTCGCTTTTGAAGCTCATCTATCTGGCCGCCAAACCGTCGCGCGGGCTGGTCTCCTTCTTCGGCCGCGACGCCGCCACGCTGCCGCGCCGCGACCTGCCGGACCTGCGCCGCCGGATCGGTGTGGTGTTCCAGGAGTTCCGTCTTCTCAATCACTTGAGCGTGTTCGACAATGTCGCCCTGCCGCTGCGTGTGGCCGGAAAGAAGCGCTCCGAATACGCCGAGGACGTCGCCGAACTCCTCGCCTGGGTGGGCCTGGGCGATCGCATGTCAGCCCTGCCGCCAACCCTGTCCGGCGGTGAACAGCAGCGTGTCGCGATTGCCCGCGCCGTGGTCGGCCAGCCGGAAATCCTGATCGCCGACGAGCCCACAGGCAATGTCGACCCGGAAATGGGTATGCGCCTGCTGCGCCTGTTCGCCGAGCTGAACAAGCTGGGCACGACGATTGTCATTGCCACGCACGACCTGCAGCTGGTGCGGATGGTGGACGCGCCTGTGATGACGCTGTCGAACGGCCATCTGCATATCCGGCCCTCACGCGGCCAACGCCAGCGCGACGCCGATCAGCGTGAAGCCGAAGGCCGCGAGGCGCTGGACACGATGTCACCTCCCGATCCGGAGGCCGGCGATGAGTGAGACCGCCGTTCCCAAACCGCCCGCCGGTGGCAATGGCCGGCTACTGCCGCCCGATGCGGGCCGCGACCGTCCGCTCTTCCTCGTCGCCGCCATCCTGGTTTTCCTGGCCTGTATCGCGGCCCTCGGCGCGCGCGGCGCCTGGCTGCAGGCGCAGACCTGGACCAGCGATCTGGAGTCCAGCCTGACCATCCAGATCCGTCCCGTCGACGAGCGCGACACCACGGCCGATGCCGAAACGGCTGCGGAGATTGCCCGCTCCATGGACGGCGTCCGGGACGCGACCGCCCGCACACGCGAACATGCGCTGGCCCTGCTCCGCCCCTGGCTGGGCGAAGGCAATCTGCCGGACGATCTGCCGTTGCCACTGATGGTCGAGGTCGAACTGGAAAGCGAGACTGTTCGCGCCGCAAGCTTCCAGCCCGAGGCTCTGCAGGCCCGGCTGGACGAGGCCGGACTGGCCGCGACCGTCGACGATCATTCGCGCTGGGCAGCCGCCGTGCGCCGCGCGGCAACGACAGCGCAGACACTGGGTCTCGCCCTTCTGGCACTGGTTGCCGGCGCCGCCGCGGCCGTGGTCGCCTTTGCCGCACGGGCCAGCCTCGCCGCCCGCGTCGACGTGATCGACGCGCTGCATCTGTGCGGCGCCGAGGACCGGTTTATCGCCGGCCTGTTCCAGCGGCGCTTCTTCATGCTGGGCCTGAAGTCCGGCGCAGCCGGCGCGATCTTTGCCGGCCTGGTCTCCATTCTGGTCAGCATCGGCGGTTCGCCGGCCGATATGGCTTTCTTCCTGCCGCAATGGGCGGCCGACCCGTTCGAGCTGGTTCTGCTGGCCCTGGCTCCCTTGCTGGCCGGCCTGACCGCCGCGGTTTCGGCGCGACTTGCTGTCGCGTCGGACTTGCGGGGACGCTGGTAGCGCGCCACAAAACGGCCGGGTTCGCGAGGACATGCTGATGCAGGTTTCACGGGCGGTACACGCCGCACAGCGATACGGGAGCGGACGGACGCGATGAGCCGGGGCTGGATGGCATTGCGCACACTCGCCTTCCTGCTGGTGGCCGGACTGGCCATCGGCTTTCTTGTGTTCGCCGGCCGGATCGCCACCTACGCCACCCCCGATACCGGCCGCCAGGCCGACGCCATCGTCGTGCTGACCGGCGATGTCGGCCGCACCACGGCGGGCATCGATCTCCTGCGTGAGGGCCGCGCGCCCCGGCTGCTGATTTCCGGTGTCGATGCCTCGGCCACGCCGGCCGACATCCAGCGCCATTCCGGCCTGTCCGACGACGAGCTGGACTGCTGCGTCATCCTCGGCCGCGACGCCACGGACACGATCGGCAATGCCCGCGAGGCCGGCGCGCTGGTGCGCGAAAACGGCTATCGGAGCTTGATCATCGTCACGTCTGACTATCATCTGCCGCGCAGCCTCCTGGAGATGCGCGCCTTGATGCCCGGTGTCGAACTGATCGCCTATCCCGTCCGCACGACGCCGCCCTGGCGGGATTTCGGGGCCTCGCGCCTGTGGCTGCAGGAATATGCCAAATTCACCGCCGTGTGGCTGCGCCAGACCGTTACACCGCGTCCCGAAAGCGTCTGATGACCCTGATCCGCTCGCTCGTCTTCTACATCTACATGTATTCGCTCATGGTCTTCATGGGCCTGGTCGGACTGCCCCTGCTGCTGGGGCCACGCACCTGGTCGCGCAGCTGGCTTCGGGTCTATCTCAAAATGCTCTGGTTCGGCCTGCGCTGGCTCTACGGCGTCACCTTCGAGGTGCGCGGCCGCGAACACCTGCCCGCCGGCGGCGCACTGGTCGCCTCCAAGCATATGAGCATGTGGGAGACGCTGGCTTTCTGGGAAATCCTGCCCGATCCGGCGATCATCCTGAAACACACCCTCACCTACATGCCCTTCTTCGGCTGGTTTGCCGTGAAGCTGGGCAATATCTCGGTGAACCGGAAGAAGGGCGCCAGCGCGCTGAAGGGCATGATGCGCGATGCCGCCCGCCGGGCCGGCGAGGACCGCCAGATCCTGATCTTCCCGGAGGGTACCCGCGTGGAACCGGGCGAGCATCCCGACTTCAAACCGGGAGCCGCCGGCCTCTATCTGAACATGGGCGTGCCTTGCGTGCCGGTGGCGCTGAATTCCGGCGTCTTCCTGAAATCCTATTGCGGCCTGAAACGGCCGGGGCGGATCGTGGTCGAGTTTCTCGAACCCATCCCGCCGGGGCTGGGCAAGCCCGAATTCCTGCGCGAGCTTCACACGCGCATCAACACCGCATCGGACGCCCTGCAGGCGGTCGATGACGCCGGAATGCCGTTGGGGAGGACAGGCCGGTGACCATGAAAACCAAACTGCTCTGGCCGATCGCGGCCATCATCGGGCTGTTCGTGCTGTATTCGGCCTACTGGATTATCGCCAGCGGACAGATCCGCAAGGGCGTCAATGAATGGATCGCCGACAAGGAAAATGCCGGCTACACAATCGAGCATGCCGGCCTGCACATCGGCGGCTATCCCTATCGTTTCCAGATCCGGCTCGTGGAACCGCATTTCCGCGCGCCGCAGAGCGATGGCGGCTGGGATGCCCGGCTGCAGGAACTCAGCGCGAACGCCATGCCGCACGACCTGTCGCACTGGATCGTCGCTTTCGGCGGTCCACTGCTTCTGGAAGACTATGCCAGCGAAGACAGCGTGATCGAGGTGACCGGGTCGGACGCCCGGATCAGCCTGGTCTACAGCGTGACCGGCGAGACCGAACGCGTCGGCGCGGAATTCCGCGATCTTGTCGTGACCACACACGCCGGCACGCCGCCCGATATCCGCTCAATCGACGAACTCCTGATGTCCGGCGTCGTGGACGAGGAAGACGGCTTGCGCATGCGCCTTGCCGTCTCCGGTGTCCGGGCCGCGCCCGGCGTGCTGGAGCCCGATGTCGAGCGCGCCTTCGGTGACACCGCCCGCACGGCCCGGGTCGATCTTGAGGTGACGCACTGGTCGGCCCTGGCCGACGGCGCCAACGCCATCGCCTGGCGCGATGCCGGCGGCGCGCTGCAGATTGCCGATGCCGAGCTGGAATGGGGCCCGGCACACATCACCGGCAATGGCGACTTCACCATCGACAACCTGGCACGCCCGGACGGGCGCCTGTCGCTGCGCATTACCGACCCGGACACACTCGCAGACGCCCTGATCGAGGCGGGCGTGGTCCCGCGCGAGAACGAGCAGGCACTCAGACTGGCAGCCATGATGGCCCCGCGCAGCGCCGAAGGTGTTGCCCTGCCCTTCCGCATCCATGACGGCGGCATCTATCTGGGTCCGGTACGCCTCGGCGCGATTGACGGGTGATCGCCTGACAGCCGGTGCCTAGCCGCCCATGAATTCGGCAAGACCGTCCACCAGGCGGCGGTTTTCCGCGGCCTTGCCGACCGTGGCGCGCAGCGCATTGGGCAGGCCATAGGGCTCGACCGGGCGGATGATCAGGCCTTTGGACGTCAGGAAGGCGTCGGCGTCCTTCGCCGTGCGGCCCGGCGTCTCCGGGAAGTGGATCAGCACGAAATTGCACACGCTCGGCGTTACTTCCAGGCCCAGGCCGCCGATCTGCTGACGCAGCCAGGCGACCCATTCCTCATTGTGGTCGGCCGAGCGCTTCATGAAATCGCGATCGGCGATCGCCGCCGTGCCCGCTTCGATGGCCGGCAGGTTGACGTTGAACGGGCCGCGCACCCGGTGCAGCACGTCGATGATGGACTTGTTGCCATAGGCCCAGCCCAGACGCGCACCGGCCAGACCGTGGATCTTGGAGAAGGTGCGGGTGACGACGACATCGTCGCGCTCGCGCGCCAGTTCCAGACCGGCGGAATAATCGGCATTGCGCACGAATTCAGCATAGGCCGCATCGACCACCAGCAGTGTCGAGGCCGGCAGCGCATCGCGCAGGCGGCGCACTTCGGCGTCGGATATATAGGTGCCGGTCGGATTGTTCGGATTGGCCAGGAAGACGATTTTCGCGTCATCGCCCGCCGCCTCGATCAGCGCATCGACATCGGTGGTGTAATTGCGCTCGGGCGCGGAGACGAGCTCGGCACCGGACTGCATCGCCACGAGACGATAGACGAGGAAGCCGTATTGCGACTGGACCACTTTGTCGCCCGGATTGAGATAGGCCCGGCCCAGGAGCTGCAGCAGTTCGTCGGAACCGCAGCCGCAGACGATATTCTCCGCTTCCAGCCCTTCCTCGCGCGCGATCGCTTCGCGCAGCTTGGACGCGCCGCCATCGGGATAGAGGTGCAGACGCTTGGCCGATGCCTCGAACGCTGCTGCCGCCTTGGGCGAACAGCCCAGCGCGTTCTCGTTCGAGGACAGCTTCACCGGATCGGCGATGCCCGGTGCTTCCGCGGCACCCGGCTTGTAGGGACGAATGTCGAGAATGCCCGCGCGCGGCTCAATACCCATGAAGCGACCTCTAGTCCTGAAGCGTCCGGTCAGCCCCTTGCCGTCCGGACAGGTGACGGGGAGATAGCGCGGGCTGCGCCTGCCCTTCAAGTGCGCGTTTGCGAACGGGCGCAGTGCGGCGCTGCGGCCGGACTGCGCCGGTATGCTTCACGGCCTCTGCCAGAATAACCCCGCCCAGGCCCGGCCAGGCATATTCCCCGACCTCTTCCCAGACCGACGCGATACGCCGGTGGGTCGCCCAGCCCCAGGGCGGCGCATAGAGCGCCCGCGACCAGGCGGTCGCTTCCAGCAACGAATCTTCGAGCAGGCCGGACAGCTGGCCGCGCGTGAAGGGCCGGCCATGACCGAAGGGGGTCCTGTCGGACAGCGCCCACATACCGCTGCGCGAGGCGGTCACCAGCATCAGCCGCCCCTCCGGCGCCATCACCCGCCAGATCTCCCGCAGCAGGACGGGCAGGCTGTCCGCCTCTTCCAGCGCATGGACCAGCAAGACCCGGTCGAACAGGGCTTCGGGGAAAGGCAGATGCACCTCGTCGCCCAGCGCCGTCGGTGTGCCTTCGCGGGCCGGTACAATGACGCCCTGGCCGGCGGGCATGAAGGAGATGCAGCGCCGCGACTGGCGGCGATAGGGATCCAGATAGGGATTGGCAAACCCCAGACCCAACACGTCGAGATCGCGCGTCTCGGGCCACAGCGCCCGGATACGCCGCCCGATCATGCGGCGGGCGGTCAGACCCTGGCGGGTCTTGTAGAAGCGATCGAGTTCGGTGGCATCGCGGCGCACTGGCCAGACTCCCCGTTCATGTCCTACACAGTCGGCATTCAAGGTCACACTAACCCAAGCCGCGGCAACGACAATGAGCGACCTCCTTATCCGGCAATTCCCCTGCCTATCGGACAATTACGGCTTTCTCGTGCACGATCCGGAGAGCGGCGAGACCGCCACGATCGACACGCCGGACGCCGACCGCATCCTGGCCGAGGCCGACGCAGCAGGCTGGCGCATTACCCAGATCTGGAACACGCACCACCATCCCGATCATGCCGGCGGCAATGCCGCCGTGCGCGCCGCCACCGGCGCCCGCATCATCGCGCCCAGCTATGACGCCCACCGCATCCCGGACATCGACGTGCCCGTCAGCGATGGCTACACCGTCGCGCTGGGCCGGCACGAGGCCCGCGTGCTGTTCACGCCGGGCCATACGCTGGGCCATGTCTGCTATCATTTCGCCGATGACCGGATCGCCTTTGTCGGCGACACGCTGTTCGCGCTGGGCTGCGGCCGCCTGTTCGAAGGCTCGCCGGAGCAGATGTGGGCCAGTCTGAGCCGGCTGGCGGCCTGGCCCGAGGAGACGCGCATCTATTGTGCGCACGAATACACCCAGGCCAATGCCGCCTTCGCGCTCTCGGTCGATCCGGACAATCGCGACCTGCAGGCCTATGCCGCCGCTGTCGAGGCCGAACGCGCCCGCGGCGAAGCGACCGTGCCGACCACGATCGGCGCCGAACTGGCCGCCAATCCTTTCCTGCGTCCCGCCGATCCGGCCATCCGCAAACGCCTCGGCCTGGAAGCCGCCGACGACACCGCCGTCTTCGCGGAAATCCGCCGGCGCAAGGATAATTTCTGAGCCATCCGGCACAGTCGTCAGTTTGTCGCGTTGACACACCCCGCCCTCGGGGGTGACAAAAACTGTCCGGCAGTCGACCTTCGCAGTCGGCACGCGGCCGGGCAATGCGGGATGTGCTGCCATGGATCCATCATCGAGCGACCGCCGGTCCGGTCATCCGCCGGCGCCGGGCTTTGCCGCCCTGTTCACACCGAAGATCATCACCGTGCTGCGCGAGGGCTACGGGCTGGCGCACCTGCGCGCCGACATGGTCGCCGGGCTCACCGTCGCCATCGTTGCTTTGCCCCTGTCCATGGCGATCGCCATCGCGTCGGGTGTCTCGCCGGCGCAAGGCCTCTATGCCGCGATCATCGGCGGCTTCCTGGTCTCGCTGCTGGGCGGCAGCCGCTTCCAGATCGGCGGGCCTGCGGGCGCCTTCATCGTGCTGGTCGCGGCAACCCTGGAACAGCACGGGCCGGACGGGCTGATCCTGGCCACGCTGATGTCCGGCGCGATCCTGATCGCGACCGGTTACATGCGGCTGGGCACCTATATCAAATTCATCCCCTATCCGGTGACGATCGGCTTCACGGCGGGCATTGCCGTCATCATCTTCACCAGCCAGCTGCGGCCGATCCTGGGGCTTGAGCTGGAGGGGCCGGAACCCAGCGCCTTCGCGCCGAAGCTGGAAGCCCTCGCCGCCGCCCTGCCGACGCTGAACCTGCAGGCCGCCGGCCTCGCCGTTGCGACCATTGCGATCATCGCCGGCCTGAAGGCCTGGCGGCCCGGCTGGCCGGGCATGCTGGTCGCGATCGTCACAGCCTCGGCTGCCGCGGCCCTGCTGGACCTGCCCGTGGAGACCATCGGCAGCGCCTTCGGCGGCATCCCGCACGGCCTGCCGGCACCCTCCCTGCCCGCCTTCTCGCTGGACAAGGCGATCGCCGTTCTGCCCAGCGCCTTTGCCTTCGCCCTGCTCGGCTCGATCGAATCGCTGCTCTCCGCCGTCGTTGCAGACGGCATGACCGGCCGGCGCCACCGCTCGAACTGCGAACTTGTCGCCCAGGGCATCGCGAATATCGGGTCCGGCCTGTTCGGCGGGCTGTGCGTGACCGGCGCCATTGCGCGCACGGCAACGAATATCCGCGCCGGAGCCCGCAGCCCGGTCGCCGGCATGCTGCACGCCGCCTTCCTGCTCGCCTTCATGCTGATCGCGGCACCGCTCGCCCGCTACATCCCGCTCTCCGCCCTCGGCGGCATCCTGGCCGTGGTGGCCTGGAACATGGCCGAGCGGCACCAGTTCTTCGGCCTCTTGCGCGCGTCCCGGGGCGATGCGCTGGTTCTCCTGTCGACGTTTTTGCTGACCGTTTTCTACGACCTGACTGCGGGTATCGTCGTCGGGTTCTCGCTGGGTGCGATCCTGTTCATCAACCGCATGTCGGAGCTGGCGGGCATCGACCGCGACGACGACCTGGTCCAGCGCGATATCGCCGACAGTGTCGAGCGCGGCGGTTATGATGCGCGTCTCGCGACCGATCCGGACATCGTCATCTACCGCATCCGCGGCGTGTTCTTCTTCGGTGCCGCATCGACGGTCGACAGCGTGCTGGGATCCATCGCCGACCGGCACCGCGCCTTCATTCTGGACTTCACCCACGTCCCGGCCATCGACTCGACCGCAGCCCATACGATTGCCGCCTTTGCCCGCAAGGCGGCAGAGCGGCACGCCATCGACATCTGGCTGACCGGCACGAATGCGACGGTGCGCGAGGCACTGGAGCGCCAGGGCGTCACGCCCCCCCTTGCCGCCTATGCCGCATCAATCGAGGATGCCGTCTCGACCGTTCGCCAGAGCAATGCCGCCACCGGAACACCGTCATGACCCTCACACCGGAAATCCGCGCCCTTATCGACACGCTGGGCATGCAGCCACACCCCGAGGGGGGCTGGTTTGTCGAGACCTTCCGGGATGCCGACGGACCGGACGGCCGGTCGCGCTCGACGGCGATCTATTTCCTGCTGACCGGGGGTCCCGGCTCGCACTGGCACCGGGTCGATGCGGTGGAGACCTGGCACTGGTATGCCGGCGCGCCGCTTGTGCTGTCGATCAGTGAAGACGCACAGACAGCGCGCGCAGTCGAGCTGGGCCCGGATGTCGCAGAAGGCCAGCGGCCGCAGGGTGTGGTGCCGGAAGGGGCTTGGCAGGCCGCCCGCACAACGGGCGCCTGGACCCTGGTCGGCTGCACGGTGGCACCGGGTTTCGAGTTTTCCGGATTTGAGCTGGCGCCCGAGGGCTGGGCGCCGGGGCAGGGTCTACTCTAGCTCGACATCCGCGCCAGGACCTGGGCGATCATCGCCGAGGACGGCCGTCCGGCATGGCCCGCATCCGGCGCAATCACGATCACCAGCCGGCTCTCTTCGACAAAGGCCGCCGGCCGGTCGCCCAGAACCAGGCTGATCTCCGTCAGATCACGCAGCCGACGGCGATCCCCGGGCACCTGCCCGACGGCGCGATCGATGAGATCGAGCGTGTCGAACTGGATGCCGAGACCGGCCCGCGGGGCCGGGGCGTATTGCACCGAGATATTGCGGTCGAGCTGGCGGGCCAGATCGCTGGCCAGACGTTCGGCGCGGCTGCGGACTTCACCCGGGGATCGCGGGATGGGCGACAGGCCGGCTGCCGGACTGGCGAACTCGACGATCACTCCATCGGGCGCGTCGGCGGGGAAATAGGTCGCACCGCCCAGCGCATTGAGCCGCATCAGCTCGCGTCCGGTATCGGTGATATAGGCGGTTCCGCCACCCGGCGCACGGTCGGGATAGAGCACGATCACCTCGCTGTCGGGGGCATCGCGTTCGCGCAGCAGGGCGGCCTCGCCGGACCGGTCGAACAGGAAGAAGGCGCCGGTATCGGCCCGCTGGTACCAGCCGGTACTCTCCTGCGCCCGCTCATTGCGCAACAGGCGGTCGCGCAACGGGTTCTGCATTCCCGAAGCGGCGCCGGCAGCGAGTGCGGCGATCAGTATGGCGGTTATCCAGCGTATCATCCCGGTCAGCATCATCAGCGGCAAGACGGCAAATTTGCGGCAGGCACTGCATCCCGCCGCCCAGCCGCATCAGGCCATGTACTGGCCGCCATTGATGGTGAGGGTGGAGCCGGTCATGAAACCCGCCTCCTCGCTGCACAGATAGACGACCAGCGCGCCGATCTCGCCGGCCTCGCCCAACCGGCCGGCGGGAATGCCGGCGATGATGCTCTCGAGCACTTTTTCCGGCACGGCCGCGACCATGTCGGTATTGATATAGCCCGGCGCCACGCAATTCACCGTGATCCCCTTGCGGGCGGTTTCCTGGGCCAGCGCCTTGGTGAAGCCGATCACGCCGGCCTTCGCGGCGGAATAGTTCACCTGGCCCATCTGGCCCTTCTGGCCGTTGATCGAGGAGATGTTGACGATCCGGCCCCAGCCGCGTTCGCGCATGCCGTCGATCACCGGGCGCGTGACATTGAACATCGAGTCCAGATTGACCCGCATCACCTCGCGCCACTGTTCCGCACTCATCTTGTGGAACATGGTGTCGCGCGTGATGCCCGCATTGTTGATCACGATATCGACGGGTGCGCCGGCAGCCTGTTCGGCTTCTGCCAGTCCCGCAGTGCTGGCATCGGCATCGCCGACATCGAACTTCACCACCTTGATACCGGTTTCCTCGGCGAAGGCCCGGGCGGCCGCTTCATTGCCGGCATAATTGGCGACGACCGTGTGGCCGGCTGATTTGAGCGCGAGACTGATGGCGGCGCCGATGCCCCGAGTGCCGCCGGTCACGATTGCGGTGCGTGTCATTCCATCCCCCGAAATTCGACATGGCTCATCGGCCATTTGCGTTCGCGCTTGCAGCAGACCACATTAAGCGCGTACACCCTTAGATGAAATAGCTACGCGCTCGTGTCGAGCGAATTGCGGCTCGACCGATAAAAAAAGGGCGCACCACAGGGGAGTAAGCGGTGACCAAATCGAATGGAAAGTCGCCCGAGATTATCATCAAGAAGTATGCGAACCGGCGCCTCTACGACACCTCGACCAGCCAGTACGTCACACTCGATTATCTGCGCGACCTGGTGAAGAAGGGGACGGAGTTCCAGGTGGTCGATGCCAAGAGCGGCGACGATCTGACGCGCGGCGTGCTGGCCCAGATCATTTTCGAGGAGGAGTCGCGCGGCGCCAACCTGCTGCCCGTCGATTTCCTGCGCCAGCTGATCGGCTTTTACGGCGACAGCCTGCAGAGCGTCGTGCCCGGCTATCTGCAGATGTCGATGAATTCCTTCGCCCAGCAGCAGGAGGAATTCCGCGAGCGCATGACCGAGGCGATGACCTCGCCGCAGGCCTCCATGGCCATGATCGAGGAACAGACCCGCCGCAACATGGAGATGTTCGGCCAGGCCATGCGCATGTTCTCGCCCTTCAACCAGCCGGGGGAAACCCCGGAGGAGGCCGGCAAGGCCGCGCCGGAGAAGGAGAGCGAGGATCTGTCCGCCATGCGCGAGGAACTCGATGCGATGCGTGCCAAGCTCGACCAGATCCTCGACAAGAAGAAATAGAGCGGCCCCGCGCCGTTAAGGTTTTCGTATCGAATTGACGCACCCGGCGGTCCCGCGACTGCCGGGTGTATTCATTTACAACCTCTAAACCCTGTTTTCGCACCCGGATCGTGGTTAACCTCTCATTAAGAGTTGGCATCCGCCTTGCGAAGCAGAGGGCATGACCACGATCCGCAGTGCATATTCTGTCCCGACCCCGACCCGCCGGCGCGTAGAGCCGGCCGGTCGTGCACGCGGTTCCAGCGACCATCCGCCCCGGCAGGACCGTGCCCTTGTCACCGTCCCGACCCGGCAGAAGACCGACGGCGATGCCGAACGGTCCTTTGTCCGCGCGCGTCCTGCCACGGCGGAGGTCATGGTCCAGATCATCGGTGGCGATATCCCGCGCCGGGGTATCAAGGCCGACCCCAGCGAGGTCGAGCGTTTCCGCCGCACCTACGCCCAGGCCGCACAGCCAAGCGCGCCGGCCCCGAAATGGGAGCGGCGCGCATGAGCCTGCCTCTGGGCACCGCCCGGCGTGTCGGTTTCTGGCTGGATGTCAGCCTGGGCGCCGGACTGGTGTTTTTCCTGGTCTAGACGAAAACCTCCCGCCCCGCTTGCGCGGGGCGAGAGATTTTGTGCCTATTCCCCGCCGACCGCGAGGTCGCGGCGGGCGGCGACGATCGTCACCACGAAACCGGCCACCGTATCCATCAGCGCCATCATGGTGATGAGGAAGAAGACCGAGGTGCCGAAACGGCCGACCAGCAGAAAGAGCGCCATGGCGATCACGAAGACGGCCATGGACAGGCCGTGATTGATGATCGTCGCGGTCCCCGTGCCGGCCGACTTCACCAGCTCGATGAACATCATGATCAGCGCGAAGATGATCAGCAGGTCGCCGACCTTCATGCCCCAGGGGCCTGAAACCAGCGGCACCTGGAAGACGGTATTGTCCATCAGCGCGGCTGCAGCTGACGGCTCCCCGCCGGTGAAAATCACCAGGACCGAATACACGATCACCGGGATGATCAGCAGTGGAATGACATTGAACATTGAACTTCCCCCCTTGGATCCGCCGGCGCGCCGAGCCTGGTTCGCCGCCGTCATACCTAGCAATACGCCGTTATCCCCGCCTCCGGCCATGTCGCGTCCTTTCGTCCCCTGACCGGCGGCCGCGGGCGGGCGCCGGTATCAATACTCGTCGGTTCCGCGCGGGCTGCGCGCCCGCGAATTTAACCACATCATGCCAAGGATGTCTGTCAAAGAGGCGAAAAGACGGCCGAAATTCGTATATTTTGACGAACCGATCGTGCGGTGGCGGTGCGAAACCGGGCGGAATTCGCACAGATAACCCTCGCGATTCATCAGTGCCGGGATGAAACGGTGCTGGTGATCGAAGAAGGGCAATTCCAGATAGGCCTGGCGCCGGAAGGCCTTCAGCCCGCATCCGGTGTCGTTGCAATCATCGTTCAACAGCCCCTTGCGAATGCCATTGCCGGCGCGCGAGGCGAATTTTTTCCAGGCACTGTCCTGGCGGTTCGCCGTGCGGTCGCCACCGACAAGGGCAAGCCCGTCCGGCGCATCGGGCCGCGTCAGGGCGTCGATCACCGTGGGCAGATCCTGCGGCGGGTTCTGACCGTCCCCGTCCAGGGTTGCGACGACCGCACCGCGCGCATGCATCACGCCGGTCCGGATCGAGCGCGACTGACCGGCATTGTGGCGGTGCGACACCACCCGCAGCATGGGCAGTTCGGTCTTTGCAGCGACGAGCTCCTCACGGGTCGTATCGGAGGAATGGTCGTCGACGAAGATGATCTCGAAATTCCGGCCCTCGAGCGCTTCAGCGATCTCGCGGGCGAGCGGCACGACATTGCCGGCCTCGTTATAGGCCGGAACGACGACGGAGATTTCCGGCGGGGCGGAGGAGGTCTGGCTCATGGGATGATGGCTTGAGCTTGCGAAACAGGGTCTGCCCGTTACATACCGGGTTTGGTTCGCGACGCGAGGGTTTTCTCATGTCCGGCGTGAACCGGAGAGGTGGATGACCGAGCTTTCCCGGGGCCTGCGCGCCTGTTTCATCATTGCTGCGATTGCGGCCGCGGCGGCCCTGGCCGGGATATTCACCCTGCCACCGCTCGACCGAGACGAGAGCCGTTTTGCCCAGGCGACCGCCCAGATGTTGGAAAGCGGAGATTTCGTCGAAATCAATTTCCAGGACGAGGAACGCAACAAGAAGCCGGTCGGCATCCACTGGCTGCAGGCGGCCAGCGTTGCCGCCCTGTCGAGCGCCGAGGCGCGCGAGATCTGGACCTATCGCATTCCCTCCATGCTCGGTGCCATCCTGGCGGCCCTCGCCTGTTTCTGGGGCGGCGAGCGCCTGGTCGGCCGCGAAGCGGCCTTTGCCGGTGCGGCGCTTTTTGCAGCGACCGTGATGCTGGGCATCGAGGGCGGTATCGCCAAGACCGACGCCATGCTGGCCGGCGCCACCACGCTCGCCCTGGCAGCCCTGGCTAATCTGCGCGCCGGCGGGGGCCGCAAGACCGCCCTCCTCTTCTGGTTTGCCCTCGGTCTCGGTGTGCTGATCAAGGGGCCGGTGACACCGATGGTGGCCGGCCTGACAGCTGTCACGCTGGTAATCTGGGAGCGGGAGTGGCGCTGGCTGAAACCGCTCCTCTTCTGGGCCGGGCCCGTACTGGCAGTCGTGATGGTGCTGCCCTGGATCGTCTCCATCCAGATCGCCACCGAAGGCAATTTCCTGCGCGAGGCGCTGGGCGGCGATATGGGCCCCAAGATCATCTCGGCCCAGGAACGCCATGGCGGCTGGCCGGGCTATTATCTCCTGCTGCTGCCGCTGACCTTCTTCCCGGCCATCCTTTTCCTCATTCCCGGCCTGACACGCCTGATCCCGGCCATACGCGGACGGATCGACGACAATGCCGCCAGCACCGCCCGTTTCCTGATCGCCTGGGCACTGCCGACCTGGATTGTCTTCGAACTCATGCCCACCAAACTGCCGCACTATGTGCTGCCAACCTACCCCGCCCTGGCCCTGATCGCGGGCTGGGGGTTTGTGGAGCTTACAAAGACGGCGAACTGGGCCCGCTGGACTGGCTCGGCACTGTTCGGACTGGCGGGACTGGTCTTCGCCATTCTCATACCAACGATCTTCGTGATGTACGGGGATGGCTCGAGCCGGGATGCGCTGGGCCTTGTGCAGACAAGCCTCGATGCCGCCGCCCCCGGGCTTTCACCGGCCATGACGGCCCTGGTCCTCGCCACGACCGCGATCTTTGCCGGTCTGGCAGGGGCGACCCTGATCGCTGGCTGGCTGCGCGCCGGCTCTGTTGTGCTCGTCCTGGCCGTGCTGTCGGGACTGGGCTGGCATGCCATGACACGCGGGGCTGCCCTCCCCGGCGCCGAAGCCGTGCGCCTGGCCGAGCGGGTGCGTGCCGTGCGCGAGATATCGAATGACGTCGCCGGCATCGCGCCGCACGAGATCGTGACGGCCTCATCCTACACCGAACCCAGCCTCGTCTTCTCGCTGGGCACGGACACGTTCCTCGGATCGGCAGAGGATGTGCTGGTCTTTGCAGAAGCACGCGAAGCCCCCACATTACTGGTGCTGGACCTGTCGCGCGACGAGGATCTGCGCGCGGCTTTTGCCGGTGAAAGCCGGTCCGGCAGCGCCTGGCCGGAGCACGACCTGTTCGCGCGCCTCGACAGGCTGGGCGACTGTCATCGGGCTTGGATTCCCGGTACGAATTATTCCAGAGGCCGTGACACGACGCTGGTCGCGATCTTTACGCGGTGCCAGCCGGACACGGCCCAGATCCCGGAGCTTGATGATCAATGACCCGCAAGATCGAAATCGTTGAAGTCGGCCCGCGTGACGGGCTGCAGAACGACCCGGCGATGATGTCGACGGACACCAAGATCGAATTCGTCGAACGCCTGATCGCCGCGGGCGTGCGCCGCATGGAAGCCGCCAGCTTTGTCCATCCCAAACTCGTTCCGGCCATGGCCGACAGCGATGATGTGATGCAGCGTGTGCCGCGGCAGGACGGGGTGAAATATATCGGCCTCGCCCTCAATGAGCGCGGCATGCGGCGCGCGCTGGAGGCCGGCTGTGACGAGGTGAACTATGTCATGGTCGCCTCGCCGGGCTTCGGTCTGAAAAACCAGAATGCGACGCCGGAGCAGACCGCCGACCTGTTCGACCGTATCGCCATCCTCGCCCATGACGAGGGCGTGCCCGTCTCGGTGACTGTCTCCGTGGCCTTCGGCGACCCGTTTGACGGCGAGGTCGATCCAGCCGTCGTCGCGCAGCTGGCCGGCCGGGCCCGCGCCGCCGGTGCGGTCGAGTTCGCCATGGGCGACACGATCGGCGTCGCCGATCCTTGGAAAGTCCGCAAGACGCTGGATCTGGTGCGCGCGCAGAGCGGCGACATGCGCCTGCGCATGCATTTCCACAACACGCGCAATACGGCGATGGCCAATATCTACGCCGCTGTCGAGGCCGGCGTCGATGTCATCGACGCCTCGGTCGGCGGGATTGGCGGCTGCCCCTTCGCCCCGGCTGCGACCGGCAATGTGGCGACCGAGGACGTGGTCTACATGCTCGAGCGCGGCGGTTTCGACACCGGGCTCGACCTGGGCAAACTCATAGAAACGGCGAAGTGGCTGGAAACGGACGGGCTGAAACACCCGGTGGATTCCGCGCTGTCGCGGGCCGGTGGATTTCCGGCGCCTGCCCGCTGACCATTGCAACACCCTCCCTTCCCCTTGATAGGCAGGATGACGTCTGACGCAGTTGCGTGTGCGATCTGCCCGGCAGACGGACGGCTTAGCGGCTACCGCTGGCACGCCGGATGCGGCGCAAGCGGCGTGCCGCGCGCCGGCGATTTAGGAGGTTCTGCGTCTTCGCCTTCAGGCGCAGCAGGGTTACCCGGCCCCAGATCGCCACAAAAATCGGCCCGATCATCGTCATCGTGGCGAGCCGCTGCAGCGGTCCGGGATAGTGCTTCCAGAAATACTTGATGAAACCCAGCGCTTTGTGGGTCTCCACGAAGAAGGGCGAGGTGCGGCTGGTCCCGCCATAGTGCAGGATTTCCGCTCGCGGCTCGAAATACACCCGTCCCCCCATGGCGCGCACCTGGCGGCAAAGGTCGATGTCCTCGACATGCAGGAAGTAGCGTTCGTCAAACCCGCCGCGATCGAGGAAGGCCTGGCAAGGCACCATCATGGCAGCACCCGACACGACCGGAACGTCCATCAGACCGTCGGCCAGCGGCTGGTTCTCGAAATGCAGATTGCGGGCCCCCGGGATAAACCGTTCCAGCCCGAGGAAGCTGACCATCGCCGAGACCGGCGTCAGTTCGCCGCGGCGGCCGCCGCGCTGTTCGGTACCGTTCTCGTTGGTGATGCGCGCACCCAGCACCCACATGCCGGCTCCCAGCTCGGCCGCCGAGGCCTTCATCCGCCGCATGGATCCGGGACGTAGAACGGCGTCGGGGTTGAGAAACACCACCCACTCGCCGGAGGCGCGCTGGGCGCCGATATTGCAGCCCTTGGCGAAGCCGAGATTGGCGCCGGTTTCCACGAGGACCAGCTTGTCGCTACCGGCCGCCATTTCGCGCAGACGGCAGATCAGGTCCGGCGGATTACCGTGATTGACGAGCACGAACTCGTCGACACCGGGGGCCGCCAGGATCGCGGCAACCGCCTCGAGCAGGCGCGGGCCGGTCTGCCACGAGACCGTAACGACGCTCAGACGCGCGGTACCCGCCCCCGGGGCTGCTTCGCTCCCAGGAAGAAGACCGACGTCGCCGCCAACGCTACTGTCCCTTGGTGCCATTCCTGCCAGACCCCGTAGGAGAACACGATAAGGGATACATAAACCACAAGTATCCAGACCACTCCAACGGCCTGCAGCCGTGAAAGTTGCCGGGCACCTGCAATTCTTCCCCCCATGGCAACCAGACAGGACGCCAGGAGCACTGCCCCGACGGCGCCTGTTTCAAGCCAGATGTGCAAAGTCGCATTGTGCGGATGCAACGGCAAGCGTTCGATTGTGTAACCGGCCAGTTCCATCTCGGCGTTGAGCGGCCGCGAGGCATCCAGCCCGTAGCCTGTCCAAGGCTTTTCCCGGATCAGTTCACCGGCATAGGACCAGATCTCCAGCCGCCAGACCCAGGACAGCGGCATGACGTCGCGCAGGCCCTGCGGTATGTGTGCAATCACATCCGGCAAGGCCAGCGGCATCACGATCAGCATGCCCGCCACCGTCCCGAACACGATGGCCAGCAGCGTGCGCGGCCAGAATACGGTCAGAACCGCGGCAATCCCGGCCAGCACGAAGGCGACCGTGTTGACCTCGGTGTCGAAGGCGAAAGCCGCGACCGCCGCCAGGCCGACGAACAGCGCCCCGATCAGCGGTCCGCCCTCGCGCCAGGCGATCAGCGCTGCGGGCACCGACAGCAGGAGCAGCGGCACGGCCGCATGCCCCAGATTGCGGTTCACATGGATCATCTGGTCGCGCTCGGGCAGGCTGCCCATACCCTCGACGGCGATCTTGAATCCGCGGGTCGCACTGCCCTCAAGCACCGCTTCGGCAAAGAGGTACAGGCCCAGCCCGGCGACGAGAAACATGATCGCCGCCTCGACACGCCGCTGCCAGGCGCCGCCCAGCTTGCCGATGCGCACGGCAAACAGCGTATAAAGGGGAATACCCAGACAGGTCCGCCAGATCTGGCCGGGATCGTCGTGCGGCGACCACAGGAAGCTCAGCGCGATCCAGACCAGGAAAAGGCCGCCGGCGATCAGCGAGATCGGCACCCGGCCGGGCCGCCAGAAGGACGGTTCGACCGGAAAGGCCACCAGCGCCATGATCGCCACCGCCGGCGCGATCATCAGCGATCCGGCGATACCGAAAATGAAGGAAAGTGCGAACGCGGCGATGCCGGCTATGCCTGCCCTGGTATCATCGCGCACGTCCGCGTCCCTCCCGTCCGCCGTCAGTTCCGCTTCAGGTCCGGCGGGGTTGCGTCAGCCGCCAGGCGGGCAATCGCCGCCTCGAGCGGCAGGACTTCCTGCTTGTTGCCCTCTTCACCCAGGAAGCGCAGGGCCAGCGTGCCCTCCTCGGCCTCCTTGCGGCCGACAACGGCAATCACCGGCACCTTGCCGACGGAGTGTTCGCGGACCTTGTAGTTGATCTTCTCGTTGCGCAGATCGGTCTCGACATTCAGCCCGGCCTTTACCATCGCGGCTTTCACCGTTTCGGCATAGCTGTCGGCATCCGAGGTGATCGTCGCGATGACGATCTGGCGCGGTGCCAGCCAGAAGGGCAGCTTGCCGGCATAGTTCTCGATCAGCACGCCGAGGAAGCGCTCCAGCGAGCCCAGAATGGCCCGGTGCAGCATGACAGGGCGATGCTTCTCGCTGTCATCGCCGACAAAGGTCGCATCCAGGCGTTCAGGCAGGTTGAAGTCGCACTGGATCGTGCCCGTCTGCCATTCCCGGCCGATCGCGTCCTTGACCACAAAGTCCAGCTTGGGGCCGTAAAAGGCGCCGTCACCGGGATTGTGCTCATATTCCAGACCCGAGGCTTCGGCGGCTTCCTTGAGCGCCGCTTCGGCCTTGTCCCAGACCTCGTCGGACCCGACCCGCGTGTCCGGACGGTCGGAGAATTTGATCCGCGGCTCCTCGAAGCCGAAATCGGCATAGACCGACTTCAGCAGTTCGCAGAAGGCCTTCACCTCGTCGGTAATCTGGTCGACCGTGCAGAAAATGTGCGCATCGTCCTGCACGAAGCCGCGCACCCGCATCAGCCCGTGCAGCGAGCCGGACGGTTCATAGCGGTGGCAGGAGCCGAACTCGGCCATACGCAGCGGCAGGTCGCGATAGGATTTCTGGCCCTGGTTGAACACCTGGACATGACACGGGCAGTTCATCGGCTTGACCGCCAGGACCTTCTCTTCCTGGTCGATCGAGGAGATGAACATGTTCTCCCGGTACTTGTCCCAGTGGCCGGAGGCTTCCCAGAATTTGCGGTCCATCAGCTGCGGCGTCTTGATCTCGACATAGCCCGCCGCTTCCAGCCGCCGGCGCATATAGTCCTGCACCGCGCGATAGAGACGCCAGCCATTGGGGTGCCAGAACACCTGGCCCTGGGCCTCTTCCTGGAAGTGGAAGAGCTCCATCTGCTTGCCGAGCCGGCGGTGATCGCGCTTCTCGGCCTCTTCCAGACGGTGCAGGTGCGCCTTGAGCTGTTTCTCGTCAGCCCAGGCGGTGCCGTAGATCCGCTGCAGCATGGCGTTGCGGTGATCGCCGCGCCAATAGGCACCGGCCACCTTCATCAGCTTGAACGCCTTGCCGATCTTGCCCGTGGAAGGCAAATGCGGGCCGCGGCACAGGTCGAACCAGTCGCCCTGGCGGTAGATGGTGATCGTCTCGCTCTTGGGCAGGTCGCGGATCAGCTCGGCCTTGTAGGCCTCGCCCATCTTCTCGAACTCGGCGATCGCCTCATTGCGGTCCCAGACCTCGCGCACGAAGGGCAGATCGGCATCGACGATCTCGCCCATGCGCTTTTCGATCGCCTCGAAATCTTCCGGGCTGAACGGTTCGTCACGGGCAAAGTCATAGTAGAACCCGTCCTCGATGGCCGGGCCGATCGTCACCTGCGTGCCGGGGAAGAGGTCCTGCACGGCCTGGGCGAGGATGTGGGCCGCATCGTGGCGGATCACTTCGAGCGCCTTGTCGTCCTTGCGCGTGATGATGGCGACCTGGGCGTCACCGTCCAGCGGCCGGGTCAGGTCCCATTCCTGGCCGTCCACTTCGGCAATGATGGCCGCCTTGGCCAGCGATTTGGAAATGCCCTCGGCCAGGTCGAGGGGCGTGGCGCCGTCGGGAAGCTCGCGTTTCGATCCGTCGGGAAGCGTCACATTGATCATCGGTCACATGTCCTTGTTGTCGGCGCGGCCCGCCGGCGAAAGCTCGTCCTGCGCTGGTCCCGGCGACCGGGTCCGGAAGGCCCAGACCCGCCACCAGGGAACATGCGTACGCGCCTCCGGAACCGGGTCGAAACCGAACGTGCCGCCCGGGCGGCATCGTCCCAGCCGCCCCAGCGTCAGCCAGAAGCCGCGCCAGGGGCCCTGCGCCGTCACCGATCCGATCGCATAGTGCGAACAGCTCGGCTCGTGGCGGCAGCGCACGCCCAGCGCATAGAAGACCGGCGACAGGGTCCATTGATAGACGCGCAAGGCGCCGATCATCACGGCCCCGACGAGCGGTCGGTCTGGCGTTTCTTTCCGTTCCGTCGAACGCATATGGATTCAAGCCTTTTAACGCCGCTGGACGCGCTGTCCACCATGGACATCAAGCGCGCACCGCGGGCCGCAGTAAAGCCTGTGGGTGAAGTGTGGAAGCCTTTTCGGACTGCCCGGGCTCGTCCCGCCGGCAAAGCGGGGCCGGACAGCCCTATCCAGTGAGCGAGGTCGGAGTCTGCGCGGTCGCCGCCTGGCGGGCCGCCTCGGTCACGGCCTCGAAGGCCAGCATCACCGACTGGTGACGGGCTGGATAGGCGCGCGCGCCTTCCAGAACGGCGAGTTCGCCAAAGCGGCCACGCGGCGCCGGCTTGCCCTGTTTCAGCATGGCAAGCAGGCTGTCGCGGGCGACTTCCAGCTCTTTCAGCGAGGCTCCGACAACCTGGCGCGCCAGCACCGAGGCCGAAGCCTGGCCCAGCGCACAGGCCTTCACCCGCAGGGCGAGGTCGGCCACCCGGTCGCCGCGCATGACAATATCGATCTCGACTTCCGAACCGCACAGGCGCGAAACCTTGCGCACCGATGCCTGCGGACGTTCAAGACGCCCGATGCGCGGAATATCCGCTGCCAGCCGCAGGACGGCATTGGAGTAGAGTTCGTCAGCCATTGCGCCCTCTATCTAGTGCGTTTCCGCGCGTTTTGCCATGGGGTGAGACGCTCTCCCCCTGAACACCACCTCGCTTCTCCCGGCCACCCGCCTTCGCGGGCGGAGCGCCGGGAGAAATGAGGGCGGCGAAAAGAGCGCCACCGCCCCAACAAACGCCGTCACCCTGACGAAGGTCAGGGCCCAGTTCATAGGGCGCGGTGACGGCGGGATCTCACTTATCCCCCACGTCACCATCGCCCGATGTGAGCCCGCCTGGCGAGAATCTCCCTTTATGATCTGGGTCCTGACCTTCGTCAGGATGACGGTGCTTGGGGGGCGGATATCGGAAACTAATCCCCACCCGCTCAACTGCGCTTATGCTCGCAGACGGTTTCCGGGATGGGAGGCATGAGCTCAGTCCCTTGTGCCCGGGAGCGTGCGG
>MRWG01000225.1_pt1 | contig 94388 bp, 95 predicted proteins | sample 1013341 | NCBI WGS metagenome assembly MRWG01 (sample SAMN06117577, study PRJNA244670) | biofilm metagenome | biome: Water; feature: Cathode Biofilm; material: Biofilm; isolation source: microbial consortium enriched at the cathode of a solar microbial fuel cell | place: USA: District of Columbia ...
GATGCTGTCACCCACCAGGCGCGGACGAGCTCCGCACGCTCCCGGGCACAAGGGACTGAGCTCATGCCTCCCATCCCGGAAACCGCTGATGATGGTAGGGGCAATTGGGAGGGCGGGGATAAGTTTCCGATATCCGCCCCAACCACCGTCATCCTGACGAAGGTCAGGACCCATTTCATAAAGCGGAATCTCGGCTAACAGGGCTCGGATCGAATGTCGGCGATGTGCGGGATAAGTGCGCATTCGCGACCACCCAGCTCTATGAACTGGGCCCTGACCTTCGTCAGGGTGACGGTGTTTGTTGCTGCCCCAACTCTCTCCACTTCTCCCGGACGGAGGCCCGCGGAAGCGGGCCGCAGATCCGGGGCCGACCGAGGGTCATTTCAAGCGATGAGGCTCCGATAGATCCCGGCACTCCGCCCGGCTTTCGCCGGGCATCCGGCCGGGAGAAGGCATGGTGGTATTCAAGGTGGGCGCGGTCTCTCAGGAGTCATCTCAGCACCGCTGGCACCGAAGGGGTCAGTGCGCCTCGGCCCAGCTCTTTCCGGCCTTCGCGTCGACATCCAGCGGCACGCTGAGCTCTACCGCCGGCGCGCACGCCTCGCCCATTACTTTTGAGGCCAGGTCGATCAGGCGGTCGGCCTGGTCTTCGGGGACTTCGAAGACGAGTTCGTCGTGGACCTGGAGGAGCATGCGGGCGTCGAGATTGGCGGCGCGGAGGGCGTCGTCCATGCGGATCATGGCGCGGCGGATGACGTCGGCGGCTGAGCCCTGGATGGGGGCGTTGATAGCCTGACGTTCGGCGAACATGCGCATATTGGGATTCTTGTCGCGAATGCCCGGGAAGTGGCAGCGGCGGCCGAACACGGTCTCGACATAGCCGGTGTCCTTCGCCTCCTTCTTCATGCGCTCCATATAGTCGGCAATGCCCGGGAATTTCTCGAAATAGGCGTCGATGAAGTTCTTGGCCTCCTCGCGGGAGACGTCGATCTGGTTGGCCAGGCCGAAGGCGGAAATGCCGTAGATGACGCCGAAATTGATCGCCTTGGCCTTGCGGCGGACCATCGGGTCCATGCCCTCGACCGGTACGCCGAAGACTTCCGAGGCCGTCATGGCGTGGATGTCCTGGCCGTCGCGGAAGGCCTGTTTCAGGCTCTCGACATCGGCGATATGGGCCAGAAGCCGCAGCTCGATCTGGGAATAGTCGGCGGCGACCAGCACATGACCGGGCTCGGGGATGAAGACCTCGCGGATCTTGCGGCCGGCTTCGGTGCGGATCGGGATATTCTGCAGGTTCGGCTCGGTGGAAGAGAGCCGGCCGGTCGTGGTGGCGGCCAGCGAGAAAGAGCCGTGAATGCGCTTTGTCTTCGGATTGATGTGGTCGAAGAGCGCATCCGAATAGGTCGATTTCAGCTTGGCGTATTGCCGGTATTCCAGCAGCGCGACGGGCAGGTCATGGCCTTCTGCGGCCAGCTGGTCGAGCACGGTAACGTCGGTCGACCAGGCGCCGGTCTTGGTCTTCTTGCCGCCGGGCAGGCCCATCTCGCCGAACAGGATCTCGCCGATCTGCTTGGGCGAGGCGACATTGAAGTCGCGCCCGGCCGCCTCGTGCGCCGCGGCCTCGGCGGCGGCCATTTTCTGGGCGAAGTCGGAGGACAATTGGCGCAGCTGGTCCGGATCGACCTTCACGCCCACCCGCTCCATGTCCGAGAGCACCTTGGCCATCGGGCGTTCCAGCGTCTCGTAGACCGTCGCCTTCTTCTTGGAGACCATGGCCGGCTTGAGGATTTCCCACAGGCGCAGGGTGACGTCGGCATCCTCGGCGGCGTATTGCGTCGCCTTGTCCAAAGGCACCTTGTCGAAACTGATCTGGTTCTTGCCGGTGCCGCAGATTTCCTTGAAGGCGATGCACTGATGGCCCAGGTGGAGCTCGGCCAGCTCGTCCATGCCATGCCCGTGCAGACCCGCCTCCATGACGTAGGAGATCAGCATCGTGTCGTCATAGGGCGCGACATCGATGCCGTAGCGGGCGAGGACGGAGAGATCGTATTTGAAATTCTGCCCGACTTTCAGAACGGCGGGGTCTTCCAGCAGGGGTTTGAGCGCCGCGATGGCGTCGTCCATCGGGATCTGGTCGGGCTTTTCGCCCGTGTCGAACATGTCGCCGGAGCCCTCCGGGTCGACATGGGCGAGCGGGATGTAGCAGGCCTCACCCGGCGCGGTGGCGAGGCAGATGCCGACCAGGCCGGACGCGGTGGCGGACAGCGCGTCGGTCTCGGTATCGACAGCGATCACGCCGGCGGTGCGGGCCTTTTCGATCCAGCTTTCCAGCTGCTGCATCGTGGTGACGCACTCATAGCTGTCGCGGTCGATCGGGGCGGTGGCGTCGCCCGTCTCGTCGGCGACGGGCCCGCCCAGGGCCTCCTCGACCTTGCGCGTGAAAGTGCGGAATTCCATTTCTTTCAGGAATTTGACCAAGGTTTCCGCATCCGGATCGGTGATGCCGAATTCGTCCATTTCGTCGGTGACGGGCGTGTCGGTTTTCAGCGTGACGAGCTGGCGCGAGATACGCGCATCCTCGGCATGGGCGAGGAGTTTTTCGCGCCGGCCCTTCTGCTTGATCTCGCCGGCGCGTGCCAGCAGCGTGTCGAGATCGCCGTATTCATTGATCAAGAGCGCGGCGGTCTTCACGCCGATCCCGGGCACGCCGGGGACGTTGTCGACGCTGTCGCCGGCGAGCGACTGGATGTCGATCACCCTGTCCGGCCCGACGCCGAATTTCTCGACCACTTGTTCCGCTTCGATGCGCTTGTTCTTCATCGCGTCGAACATGTCGATCCTGTCAGAGACCAGCTGCATCAGATCCTTGTCGGAGGAGACGATGGTCACCTTGGCGCCCTTCGCCTCGGCCATGCGGGCATAGGTGGCGATGATGTCGTCGGCCTCGTAATTCTCCAGCTCGATACAGGGCGTCCCGAAGGCGCGCGTGGCGTCGCGGATGATGGAGAATTGCGGCACCAGGTCTTCCGGCGCCGGCGGGCGGTGCGCCTTGTACTGGTCGTAGATATCGTTGCGGAAGGACTTGCCGGAATGGTCGAAGATCACGGCGAGGTGCGAGGGCGCATCCTCGCCCTTCAGGTCCTCCAGCAGCTTCCAGAGCATGTTGCAGAAGCCCTGCACCGCACCCACTGGCGTGCCGTCCGACCGGGTGAGCGGCGGCAAGGCGTGATAGGCGCGGAAGATATAGCCCGACCCGTCGATCAGGTAGAGGTGGGAGGTCTCGTCGAGGGGCTTCTTCTCGGCCATGGGGCTCTCTCTCGCTTGGATCGCCGCGAGGTTAACGCGGTGCGGCCAAGAGGTCATCGGTTCAGTGCGGTGGGGATATTCGCGCACAGGGCGGTGCCTGTGCTATGATAATTATTATCCAGTCACGGTGAGGCCGCCATGCCCAGCTCCTACTCTCTCGGCGAACGCTATGAAAAGATGATCGAAGACCTCGTCGCCTCCGGCCGCTTCAATTCGAAGAGCGAGGTGCTGCGCCATGGCCTTCGCATGGTGGAGGAGAGCGAGGCGCGCTACCTCACCGAGCTCGAAGAGCTGCGCGAGGCGGTGCGGATCGGCATGGAAAGCGGACCGGGCATTCCGGCTGAGGAGGTGCGCGCCAGCCTGAAAGCGCGGATCCGGGAGATCGCCGCCCGCTCGAAGTCGTCGTGATTGTTGTCATCGCACCTGCCGCCGAGGCGGATATGGGCGAAATCCTAGACTATATCGCCATCGATAACCCGGGCCGGGCGGAAAGTTTTGTCGATGAAATCATCGACCGATGCCTTGATATCCCGGAATTCCCGGAAGCGGGGACAGCCCGACCGGACGTGGCAGACGGTGCGCGCTCGATCGTGCACGGCCGCTATCTGATACTGTATCGGCTTCGTCCCGGTGAGGTGCGTATCGAGCGCATCGTGCACGGCAGCCGCACCCTGCCCGACAGCCTTTAGCCCCCGAAGCCCAGCATTGCCGCGACCGAGCCGACGCCGGCGATCGCCAGCACGGCGAGCAGGTTGAGCCGGAAGCCGGCCTTGATCATCTGGCCCTGGGTGACCGCGCCTGAGGCGTAGACGATGGCGTTGGGCGCGGTGGCGACGGGCAGCATGAAGGCGGCCGAGCCGGCGATGGCGACCGGCGCGATGAGCTGCTCGGCGGCCACGCCGGCTTCCACCGCGATAATGCCCAGCACGGGCATGAAGCCGGTCACTGTGGCGACATTCGAGGTCAACTCGGTCAGGAAGACGATCACCGCGACGATCACCAGGATCAGCAGTGGGGTGGGCAGATCGGTGAGGAAATGCATCTGCCCGCCCAGCCAGTCGGCGAGGCCGGTGGCCGTGAGAGCGGCCGCGAGGGAGAGCCCGCCGCCGAACAGGATGATGACATTCCAGGGCAGGCGGGCCGTGTCCTCCCAGGCCATCAGGGCCGTGCCGCGGCCTTCGGTGCGGCAGCCGGACGGGATGAGAAAGGCCGCCAGCGCGCCCATCACGGCGATCTGGGTATTACCCAGGCGGATATCGACGGGCAGGCCCAGCGTATCGCCGATCCAGCCGAGCAGGGGATTCCAGCCCCAGTTCCACTCGCCGGCGGGAATGCCCGGGATCCAGGAGATCAGGAAGCTGGGCAGGGTGGCGCCCATCCACAGGATGGCGACCGTGCCGAACAGGGCGGCGACGCGCAGTTCCGGCATTGTCATGCGGCCCAGCTTGCCCAGCTCCTCCATCACCAGGTCGTGCGCCGCGCCGCTGGCGCGCTCGCCCTTGAGGGAGAGGGCCCAGCGCGTCAGCACGAACCAGGCGGCGGGAATGATCAGCGCGACAACGGGCAGGCCGACACCCATCCAGCTGGCGAAATCCAGCGTGCGGCCGAACTCGTTCTGCAGGAAGCCCAGCCCGATCAGATTGGTCGGCGTGCCGACCGGGGTCGCCATGCCGCCGATAGACGCTGCGTAGGCGATGCCCAGCGCGAGGGCCGGGGCGAAGTATTTCGTGGTCACGCCTTCGCGTTCCACTTCGGCCGCAACGCGCAGGGCGATGGGGATCATCATCAGCGTCGTCGCCGTGTTGGAGATCCACATCGACAGGAGGGCCGAGGCCAGCATGAAGCCGGCGATCAACGCCGCCGGCTGTCCGCCGAAACGGGTGACGACATTGAGCGCGATCCTTGTGTGCAAATTCCAGCGCTCGATCGACAGGGCGATGATAAAGCCGCCGAGCAGCAGCATGACGATCGGGCTGGCATAGGGGGCGGTCGCCGCGCCGGTGGAGGTGATGCCCAAGAGCGGGAAAATGGCGATGGGGATGAGGGCCGTGGCGGCAATCGGGATGGCTTCGCTCGCCCACCAGCTTGCCATCAGAAGGGCGAGCGAGGCCAGCAGCCAGGCTTCACGCGAAAGCCCGTCCGGTACCGGAATGAATTGCAGGAGGACCGCCAGCACGAGGCCGGTGATCAGCCCGATGCGCTGGCTGGCGGTTTGCCCCAAAGACGCCTCCCCAGTCGTCTTGTGTGATCGGCGTCTTGCGGCCCTTGCGGGCTATTTCCGCCCGGTCAGGCGGCCGGATCCTGCGCCGAACCCTTCTTCACGAAGCGGCGGTCGCAGTATCCGCATTCGACAAAGTCGTCCTCGCCCATTTCCAGATAGATCTTCGGATGGCCGAGCGCACCGCCGCCCCCGTCGCAGGCAATGCGATGGTCTTCGGTGACGATGACTTCCGGCGGCGGAAAGGCGTTGCTGGCGTCGGCCATTGAAAAGCCCTCATGGACAGACAGCGGGACGATCCCTAGGTATGGCGCCTAGTTATGGCGCTTGACCCCGTCCCGTCAATTCCGAGGCGACATGTCCGACAGTTCTTCCATGCCCGAATATGCCCTTGAGGCCACCGATCTGCGCAAGACGTATGCAGGCTCGAAGAACGCCCCGCCGAAGGAAGCGCTGAAAGGCGTCGACCTGAAAGTGCGGCGCGGGTCGATCTTCGGCCTCCTGGGGCCCAACGGGGCGGGCAAGTCGACCTTCATCAATATCTTTGCCGGCCTGGTGAACAAGACGTCGGGCACGGCGAAGACCTGGGGTATCGATATCGATCGCGACAGCCGCGCCGCGCGCGCCGCGATCGGTGTGGTGCCGCAGGAAATCAATATGGACGTCTTCTTCACGCCCCATGAGACGCTGGAGCTGATGGCCGGCTTCTACGGCGTGCCGAAGGAAGAGCGGCGGACGGACGAATTGCTCGAGGCGGTCGGCCTGTCCGACAAGCGCGACGCCTATGTGCGGCAATTGTCCGGCGGCATGAAGCGGCGCCTGCTGGTGGCGAAGGCGATGGTCCATACGCCGCCGGTCCTGGTGCTCGACGAGCCGACGGCGGGTGTGGATATCGAACTGCGCCGCCAGCTCTGGGCCTATGTGCGCGAACTGCATGCACGCGGCACGACGATCGTTCTCACCACGCACTATCTGGAAGAAGCCCAGGAGCTGTGCGACGAGATCGCCATTATCGACCAGGGCGAGGTGATCGCCTGCGAGCCCAAGGAAACCCTGCTCAAGCGCATGGATTCCAAGACGCTGGTGATCGATCCGGTCGATCCCCTGACGGCCGTGCCGCCCGAGTTGGCAGGATATGATGCGGAAATCCGCGAGGACGGTTCGCTGGCCATCACCTATCGCTATGGCGAACAGTCGGTCGCCGAGATGATCGAGAAATTCCGCGCTTCCGGTGCCCGGATCGACGATCTGCGCACCGAGGAAGCCGATCTGGAAGACGTCTTCCTGGCGCTGACCTATCATCGCGAAAGCGCCTGAGGCGGGATGTGGCGGGGGCCAGTCCCCCGGCGGCTGCCCCTTTTCCGGCATGATTGCGGCGCAGGGTTGAAGCCGGGTCCGCGATGGACCGAAGGGAGGTCGACATGCGCACTCATCCAATCCGCCGCTTTTTTGCAATCCTTGTTGCTGCGCCGGTCTTCGTATTCCTCGCCTGGTTCTTCGGTATCTTCCTGCAGCCTCAGGGCCAGCTGGGCGCCGGTTTCGCAGCCGGGCTGATCGCGATCAGCGCTCTGGCCGCCCTGTGGGTCTATGCTTGGCTGGTTCGTCCGGGACCGAAAATGCGCTTCCGCAACCGCGGTGTCGACGGGATCGACAAGGACTGGGGTGTCGGACTGACCGGCTATGCCCAGCACCAGGACGGCCGCCGCCGTCGTGACGATACCGATGGTGACGATCTGGGCGGGCGCCGCTCCTCCGACGACGTGGACGGTGATAGCGATATCGAGGATGGCAGCCTCGCCTGACAGGGTCGCAGGCCCCGACTTGACTCTATTTAGATAATTGGCTAATTATCTAAATATGAACGATGTCTTCAAAGCCCTGGCTGATCCGACACGCCGCGAAGTGCTGCAGCGGCTCAAGGCCGGCCCGATGAGTGCGGGCCGTCTGGCCGAGGCCTTTCCGGTATCCAAACCCACCATGTCCGCGCATTTTGCCGTGCTCCGGCAGGCCGGGCTCGTCACGACGCAGAAGGACGGCACCTCGGTGATCTATCACCTGAATGTCTCCGTCCTGGAAGAAGCCCTTCTGGGTTTTGCCGGCGTGTTCGGCCTGGGCAGCGGCGCCGCATCCCCGCAGGAGGAAAAATCATGATCACCCGTTCCATCAGGGGCTCGCTTGCCCTCGCCGGCGGCCTCATCCTGGCCGCCATCCTTTTTGCCTTTGCCGCTCGTCAGGGCTGGATCGGCGAGGATATGGACCGGCGCCTCGTGCAGGCGTTGATCGGGGCGGTCCTGGTTGTGTTCGGCAATGCGGTCGGAAAGCGCGAGCCTGGCGCAGAGACGCAGCCCGATCCGCGGCCGGGCCTGGCGGCGGCGCGCCGCTTCTTCGGCCTTGCCCTTGTGGTTGGCGGCCTGGTGCACACGCTGTCCTGGCTTTTCGCTCCCCTGGAGATCGCCAACACGTTGTCGATGGCCGCCGTGATCCTGGCAATGCTGGCCGGGCTGGCCCGCGTGGCGCTGAGCCTGCGGGGACCGGGAACGCCGGCCGGATAGGCTGGCGGCTTCAGCGCGCGGGCCGTCTCAGGCCAGGCACCAAAGCCCGGTGCATACGCCGAAGAAAACCTGCATGGCCAGGTCGAGCAGGCCGGTGATCACGAGCAGCGGGACGCCGACATAAAGAAAGACCAGCCAGACCGCCATCAGGGTCGGGCGTGGCTCGGTTATGCGGTGTCCCATCACGCTCTGGGCTTTTCTGGAAAACACGGTCAGTCTCCCGCGGGCAGTTCGGATCAGTTCCTGTTAACCGTGATTCCCTAACGCTTTGCCCATGCGACTCGACCCCGACATCAACCGGATCACCTGGGACATTGCCCTGATGAGCCGTCCGGCTGCGCTGCAGCAGGACTGGAGCTATGGCGAGGCGGTGAAGGCCCTGGGCGGTGAGGTCAGGCGCGTCGGGATTCTCGACGGCAATACGCTGGTCGGGCTGGCGCAATTCACCACGCGCCGGATCGGCGGTGTGGTGCAGATGGCCTTGTGCACGCGGGGCCCGGTCTGGCTGGAAGATGTCGATCCGGCAGGCAAGGCTGCCGCAATCCGTGCCCTGCGCAAGGGACTGGGGCTTGGCTGGCCGCGCCTCACCCTGGTCTCGCCCGATACTGAAACATCCGAGGGCATGGCCGGCCGGAGCCGGGTAATGACCGGATACTCCACCGTGGTGCTCGATCTGACGCAGGATCCGGAAGCCCTGCGCGCCGGGCTCGACCAGAAATGGCGCAACCGGCTGAATGCGGCAGAGAAATCCACGCTCAAGATTCAGCAGAACGGCACCAAGCTCGCACAGTATCGATGGCTGCTGGATACCGAAGAAGGCCAGCGCGCCAGCCGCGGATACCGCGCGACGCCGGCCGCGCTGGTGCCCGCCTATGCCGATGCCAGGGGTGACCGCAACAGCGTGCTGATCCTGCGGGCCGATGAAGGGCGTGCGAAGACCGCTGGCATGCTCTTCCTCGTCCATGGTTGCGCCGCCACCTATCACATCGGCTGGAACGATCCGTCCGGCCGGGCATCGGGCGCCCATAATCTCATGCTCTGGCAGGCCATGGACCTGCTGCGCCAGCGTGGTGTCGTGCAGCTTGATCTGGGCGGTGTGAACACCGTCTCGGGCGCCGGGATTGCGCGCTTCAAGATCGGTACCGGCGGGCGTGTGGTCACCCTTTGCGGCACTTTCCACTAGTATTCGCTGGCTCAATTCCCCGTGATCGGCCTAAAATGCTCCAAGGCTCTGGGGACACACCATGAAAAAGACGATCGCCGGTCTTGCGGCCTTTCTGTTGCTGGCCGCTTGCGGCTCCGAATCGCAAACCGGTGGCGATCTGCCGGTCATCACCGTTTTCGGTGCGATCGAAGCCGAGCCGACACGGGCCGCCATGGACCCGGACGTCGAGCCGCTTTTTGCCCAGTACGGCCTTGTCTTTGAAGCCGCCGCCGAGCTGAGCTGGCCTCAGCTGGCTGCGCTCGAACAGCACCGGATCGATACGGATTTTCCTGCAGGCGGGCCGGTGCGGCACTTCTCGGGGCCCTTGCTGCGTGATGTGATGGATCTGATCCGGCCGCGCGAGGAGGAGATCGTCGTCACGGCGCTGGACGGATATCAGCGATCCATGGCGCGTATGACACTGGATGTGCATGACGTGATCCTGGCGATCCGCCTGGATGGCGATCCGATCCCGCTGGGCGGTTTCGGTCCGGCCATGATTGTCTGGCCCCGCGCACAGGACCAGGCGCTCAATGGCATGCCCGACGACGACTGGGTCTGGGGTGTTTTCGCCATCGAAGTACGTGCTGAAAGTGCGCCGCTCGCCCCCTGATCGTCCGGGTACCGCGGACCTTTTGCACAAAGCACCTCCCCAAAACCGGTCGCAGTCCCTAAGGTGGCGCAAACCGGTTTCGGGGGAGAGACATGGACGCATTTTTCGACGGGGTCACCACTTTCAGTGACTTCCTGTGGGGCGGGACCTGGGGCGATACGCGCATCCTGCCTGTCGGCATTATCACCATCGCCCTTCTGGGCACGGGCCTTTTCTTCATGCTGCGGCTGGGCTTCCGCCCGCTGCTGCGGGTTTTCCCGGCTTTCGGCGAGCTGTGGAGCGGCCGCAAATCGACGGGCGAGGGCGAGATCACGCCCTGGAACGCGCTGTCGACGGCGCTGTCTGGCCAGGTCGGCACGGGTAATCTTGCCGGTGTCGCGACCGCCATCACGCTGGGGGGCCCCGGTGCCATCTTCTGGATGTGGGTCACGGCCCTGTTCGGCATGGCTGCGGCCTACGCCGAATCCAGCCTCGCCGTGCGTTTCCGCGAGCGTCACCCGGACGGCCAGTTCCATGGCGGGCCGATGTATTACATCAAGAACGGTCTCGGAAAGAACTGGGGCTGGCTCGCCGTCCTGTTCTGCATCGGTACCGTCCTGTCGGCCTTTGCGACCGGCGGCATGATCCAGGCAAACTCGGTCACCCAGTCGGCGCTGGAAGCGGGCACCTCGCTCGGCTTCGAGCTGCAGAACTGGATGGTCGGCATCGTGCTGGCCGCGCTGGTCTTCCTGGTCATCATCGGCGGCATCAAGTCGATCGGTAACCTGGCGGGCAAGGTCGTGCCGGTGATGGCGGTGGCCTATGTGCTGTGTGCCCTGTTCGTGCTGATCACCCATATCGACCACATCCCGGGCGCTTTCGGCCAGATCTTCGGCCAGGCCTTCGGCTTCGGCCAGGCCGCCGGCGGTCTTGCCGGCTATGGTGTGCTCGCGGCTGTGCGGGCCGGTGTGGCCCGCGGCCTGTTTTCCAACGAGGCCGGCCAGGGTTCGGCCCCGATCGCCCACGCGGCGGCGCAGACCAAGAACCCGGTCAAGCAGGGCGAGATCGCCATGCTGGGCGTGTTCATCGATACGCTGGTCATCTGCACCCTGACGGCGCTGGTCATTCTGGTCGTCGAGGGCGCCTATCCCAATAATGACGGCACGACGGCGGCCTATGCCTGGCAGGCGACCTCGCTGGAAGCCTCGGCCATCACCACAGCGGCCTTCTCGAACGGCATGTTCGGCGGCGCTTGGGTGATCCTCGCAGCACAGGCCCTGTTCGCCTTCACCACCATTATCGGCTGGTCCTACTACGCCGAGACGTCGCTGACTTATGTGTTCGGCGACTGGGCGGCCAAGCCGTTCCGCTATCTCTGGGTCGTGATCGCCTTTGTCGGCACGCTGATCGTCAATGTCGACGGGCTGTGGCGCTTCGGCGATGTGGCAAACTCCTGGATGCTGCTGCCCAACGTGGTGGCGCTGCTGATGCTGTCGGGCGTGGTGGTCTCCATGACCAAGCGCTTCGACAAGACCGGCGAGCTGCCGCCGAACTGGGCCGGCGATGACTGGGGTACGACCGAGACCCCGGAAGACACCATCACCGCTGTATCGCCCGATGGCAGCGGCGAAGACAGCAAGCCGAACGCCTGATTGCCAGGTCTTTGGTGAAACAGGATCAGGCCCCGCTCCGGCGGGGCCTTTTCTTTTTGCCGGTCAGGATGCTGTGTGGTCCCAGCGGCGAAGACCGTTGAACAGGCGGATCAGGGCGAAGCCCCCCAGAATGCCGATCGCATCGGCGATCAGATCGGCCAGAGAGGCAACGCGGCCCGCGTTCAGAGCCTCCTGCGCGGCCTCGATGCCGAAGCCATAGGCCAGCAGGAGCAGCGCGATCAGCCAGCCTGACAGCCGCGGCCAGGCCAGGCGGGACACAATTGTCAGCGCCAGAAAGGCGGCTGCGTGTTCGATCTTGTCGGAACCGAGCAGGCTGCCGGGCAGGTCCGGAGCCGGTTGCAGGGCGAGGTCGATGATGACCACCACGGCCACGGCGAGTACGATCCGTGCCGCCCAGCGCAGTGTCATGTCTGGACGCGGCGCGCCACTGTTTCTAGGTTCCCTTGTCATTTTCCGGGACTGACCTTTCATGACCACACTGCTCAGCGATATCGACCTTCTGGCACAGCCCCGCATGGACTGGACGCGTGAAGACGCGGCCCGGATCTATCGCGCACCGTTCGGCGATCTCATCTTCGCCGCCCAGTCTGTGCACAGAAAGTGCCATCCGGCCAACCAGGTCCAGACCAGCCAGCTGCTTTCCATCAAGACCGGTGGCTGTGCCGAGGACTGCGGCTATTGCAACCAGTCCGCCCATTTCGACACCGGGCTGAAAGCCTCCAAGCTGATGCCGCTGGACGAGGTGCTCGACGCGGCGAAGAAGGCAAAGGATGGCGGGGCGACACGCTTCTGCATGGGCGCGGCCTGGCGCGAGCTGAAGCCGCGCGACGAGGAGAAGGTCTGCGACATGATCACCGGCGTGAAGGCGCTGGGCATGGAGACCTGTGTGACGCTGGGCATGCTCGCCGACGGTCAGGCCGAACGTCTGCGCGATGCGGGTCTGGATTATTACAATCACAATCTCGACACCGCGCCGGAAGATTATGGCCGGGTGATCTCGACGCGCACCTACCAGGACCGTCTCGACACGCTGTCGCGCGTGCGCGGTGCGGGCATCCATGTGTGCACCGGCGGGATTGTCGGCATGGGAGAGGACGAGAGCGCCCGTATCGGCCTGTTGACCGAGCTCGCCTCGATGGATCCGCATCCGGAAAGCGTGCCGATCAACCATCTGGTCGGCGTGGCGAACACGCCGCTGGGGGATTCAAAGCCGCTGGACGGGATCGAGTTCGTGCGCACCATCGCCACGGCGCGCATCCTGATGCCGAAATCCATGGTGCGCCTGTCGGCCGGCCGCGAGGGCATGAGCCAGGAATTGCAGGCGCTGTGCTTCCTGGCAGGCGCCAATTCGATCTTCGTTGGCGAGGAATTGCTGACCACGCCCAATCCGGGCGAGAGCGAGGATTTCGACCTGTTCCGGGCCCTGGGCATCGAGCCGATGGCCCTGCCGGCCGCGGAATAGACCAGCAAGCATAAAGGGAGATTGCAGATGGAGCGTATCGGAGCACAAGCCGCGCTGGCCCGCCTGAACGGCTGGTCCGCCGTCGAAGGGCGCGACGCCATCCGCAAAGTGTTCGAATTCGAGGACTTCAACGCCGCCTGGGGCTTCATGAGCCGGGTGGCGGTGAAGGCCGACAAGGTCGATCATCACCCCGAATGGTTCAATGTCTACAACAAGGTGGACGTGACCCTGGCGACGCATGACGCCGATGGCGTGACCGAAAAGGATGTCGATCTGGCATCCTTCATGGACGCCATCGCCTGAGCCGCTGCCGTCAATCGGCGTGGATGATCACCATGCCGATCAGCACTTCGGCGCCTTCCTGGCCAAGAGTGATATCGGTTGCTTCCTGCAGGATCTGCGCGATGCGGTCGGCATCCGGCACGTCGCCGAAACGATAGCTCATGCCGGTATAGGCGCTCAGACCCGAAACCCAGGCATTGCGCAGGCGCGGCAGGTAGCGTTCGGCGCGGCGGCGCAGTTGCGGATCCTCGATCTCCAGCCCGGCCTCGATCTGCAGCAGGCCGCGGGCGCGGTGATTGGCCTGCACGGTCGCTGTCAGCGGCGGCAGGGGCATGTAGGTCTGTGACGGCGTGATCATCCGCCGGCGCGTTTCCTCGCCCTGGGCCGGTGCATGGCTGCCACCGCCTCCGCCTTCGCCACCACCTCCGGCGGCAATGGCCGGACCGGTTGCCGAGGCCAGCAGGACGGCCAAAAGGCCGCAAGTCAGAAGAGAGCGCGTGCGTGTCATGCCCCTGTCCTAGCAGGCGGCGGTAAAGGAAGCGTTCCTGTTGCAACTGCAGGGCCCTTGACTCTTTCCGGTGTTGGAACAAAAACAGAACAATGAGCCTGAAGCCGGATATCCTGGCCCCCGCAGCGGGGCATGAGCTGCCCTTTCCCTACGGGCTGGGCGAGGCGGGTGTGCACGAGCTGGCCGAGGCCGGGTTCGGGGACTTTCCGGCGCTGACCGGGCTGGCCCTGGCGGCGATCCGCGATACGGGCCGTACCGGCGGGCTTGTCTGGATCCGCCAGGCAGCGCTGGCGCGGGAGCACGGGCGGCTTAGCGGGCGCGGTCTGGCCGGGTTCGGGATCGATCCGGGGCGCATGCTCCTGGTCGAGGCGAAGGGCCGGGTGGAGGCCCTGCAGGCTGCCGAGGAGGCCAGCCGGGCGTCCGGTCTCGCGGCCGTGATCGCCGAACTGGACGATATGGATTTCACGGCCTCGCGGCGGCTGGGCCTGGCCTGCGAGGCCAGCCGGACGCCGCTGGTTCTGGTCTTTCCCCATACGCGGTCGGGGGCAACGGCCGCCCAGGGGCGCTGGCGGGTCTCGGCCCGGCCATCCGCTCCGCACGAACACGATGCGCGCGCCCCGGGGCGGCCGGCCTGGCGCGCCATCCTAGAGAAGTCCCGCCTGCAGCCGGGCAAGGCGGGACGGGTCTTCGACCTGGAGTATGATGATGCGACGCCATGTCTGCGTCTGGTTTCCCGACTGGCCGCTCGACCGGCTGCGCCGCAGCCGCGTCGGATCGATGCCGGGCTCGGCGGCGTCTGGCGCGACGCCGGATGATGCGGCCGGGGATATCCCCTTCGTCCTGACCGAGGCCGGACGGAACGGCCTGCGTGTGGTCGCGGCCAATGACGCGGCGCGTGTGGCGGGTGTGGAGCCGGGCCTGCGTTTTGCCGATGCCCGTACCCGGGTGCCCGAGCTGGCGGCCGAACCGGTCGACCGGACTGCCGACGCACAGGCGCTGGAAAAACTGGCCCTGTGGATGGAGTGCTGGTCGCCTGCGATCGCCGTAGCGGGGGGCGACAGCATCCTGATCGACATGACCGGCGGGGCGCACCTGTTCGGCGGGGAAGACGCCATGCTGGATCATATGGAGATGCGGCTGAAACGGGCGGGCCTGTCGGTCCGGCTGGGACTGGCGCCGACCCCGGGCGCGGCCTGGGCGCTGGCGCATGAAGCGTCTGGCGGCCGGGCTGGGCGGCGTGTGGACGAGGCCGGGCTGAAGCCGGGGCTGGCCGGTCTGCCCATGGCGGGGCTGCGCCTGTCCGATGCCAGCCTCACCCTCCTGCGCCGTTTCGGCCTGACGCGCATCGGTCAGCTCTACGGCATCGACCGCAAGGCGCTGGCGCGGCGCTTCCATTCTGTCAGTGCGGCCGATGCCGTGCTGACACGGCTGGACCAGGCGCTGGGGCTGCGGCCGGAACCGCTGGATCCGCTGCGTGCGCCGCCGGATCATTCCGTGCGCCTGCCCTGTCCGGAACCGCTGCTGCATCCGGACGGGATCCGGGCGGGGCTGGAGCGCCTGGCCCCGGCCCTGTGCGAACGGCTCGAGGCGCATGGCGAAGGCGCCCGGCGTTTCCGGCTGGCGATTTTCCGCAGCGATCAGAGCGTCGCCGCCGTGACCGCCGGTGCCGCACGCCCGATACACGACCCGGCCCACCTGCTCACCCTGTTCCGCGACCGGCTGGACGGGCTCGATCCCGGCTTCGGTGTGGAATTGATGGAGCTGGAGGCTGCCCGTACGGGCCCGGTCACGCCGCAGGCCCGGCCGCTGGATGCGGTTCTGGCCGGTGACGGTCCGGACGCGGCCGGTCTGGCCGTGCTGGCCGACCGGATCACCGCCCGGCTGGGCGACCGCGTGGTGAAAATCCTGCAGCCGGTGGAAAGCCATCTGCCCGAGCGCGGCGAGGCGCTGGCCGTCTATGACGGTGAATTGCCCGACTGGCAGTCCGCCACACCGCCCGGACCCGCCCCGCGCCCGCTGCGTCTGTTCGAACGGCCGGAGAGCTTGCAGGTGATCGCGGAAATCCCCGACGGTCCGCCCATGCGTTTCGTCTGGCGCCGTATCGTGCACCGGGTGCGCCGCGCCGACGGACCGGAACGGATCGCACCGGAATGGTGGCGCGCCGGTGCGTCCGGTCCGGGCGGACGCCGCGCGCGCGACTATTACCGGGTCGAGGACGAGGAGGGACGCCGCTACTGGATCTTCCGCGAGGGGCTCTACGGCGATGGCCGCGGCGGGCCGCCAGCCTGGTTCATCCACGGCCTGTTTGCGTGAGGCGGCGGCGATGACCGGTTATGCCGAACTGCTCTGCCTGACGAATTTCTCCTTCCTGCGCGGCGCTTCCCATGCGGAAGAACTGGTCGTCGCTGCCAAGGCGCTGGGACTGGACGCGCTGGGCGTCTGCGACATCAACACGCTGGCCGGTGTGGTGCGGGCACATCTGGCCGCGAAGGAACAGGGGATGCGCCTGCTGGTCGGTGCCCGGCTGCGCCCGTCCGACGGGCCGGATCTGGTTTGCTATCCCACCGACCGGGCCGCCTATGGCCGCCTCTCCCGCCTGCTTTCGCAGGGCAAGACCGGGCAGGCGGTGGGCGATGTCCCCAAGGGCGAGTGCCATATCACCGTCGCGGACATTATCGAGCATGCCGAAGGGCAGATCTTCATCGCTGTGCCGCCGGATGTGCCGGGACCCGATTTCGAACCGCTTCTGGTCCGGCTGGCCGGTCTGTGGGGCGACCGGCTCTATCTGGCGGCTGTGAACCGCATGACCGGTGGCGACCGGGCCCGTCTGGAGGCGCTGGAGGCCTTGTCCGGCCGCACCGGCGTGCCACTGATTGCCAGCCAGGACGTGCTCTACCACACGCCGGCGCGGCGGCCGCTGCAGGATGTGCTGACCTGTATCCGCGAGGGCTGTTCGATGGAGGCGGCCGGTTTCCGGCTCAACGCCAATGCCGAACGCCATCTCAAACCACCGGAAGAAATGGCGCGCCTGTTCACCGGGTTCGCCCCGGCCCTGGCGCGCACCCGCGAGATCGTCGCGCGTTGCCGCTTCTCGCTGGACGAGCTGTCCTATGTCTATCCCGACGAGCCCGTGCCGCCCGGTCGCACGCCGCAGGAACACCTGGTCGCCCTGACCTGGGCCGGTGCCCACACCCGCTATCCCGACGGCATCCCCGACAAGGTCGCCCGCCTGGTTTCGCGGGAACTCGAGCTGATCGAGGATCTCGACTACCCGGCCTATTTTCTCACCGTGCACGACATTGTCGCCTGGGCCCGCGCCCAGGGCATTCTGTGCCAGGGGCGCGGGTCGGCCGCGAATTCGGCCGTGTGTTACTGCCTGGGCATAACCGAGGTCGATCCGGCCCGGTCCAGCCTCCTCTTTGCGCGCTTCCTGTCGAAGGAACGCAAGGAGCCGCCGGATATCGACGTCGATTTCGAGCATGAGCGGCGCGAGGAGGTGATCCAGTATGTCTATCGCCGCTATGGCCGCGAGCGGGCGGCGCTGACCGCGACGGTGATCTGCTACCGGCCGCGCTCGGCCCTGCGCGAAGTGTGCAAGGCGATGGGCCTGTCCGAGGATGTCGCCACGGCGATGGCCAGCACGGTCTGGGGCAGCTGGGGCCGCAAGGTGGATGGCGATCATATCCGCAAGGCCGGGCTGGATCCGGACAATCCGGCGGTGCGTCTCGCCCTGCGCCTGGCCGGTGAGCTGATCGGCTTTCCGCGCCATCTCTCCCAGCATGTCGGCGGTTTCGTGCTCACCCAGGGCCCGCTGGTGGAGACCGTGCCGATCGGCAATGCCGCCATGGACGAGCGCACCTTCATCGAATGGGACAAGGACGATATCGACGCGCTGGGCATCATGAAGGTGGATGTTCTGGCCCTGGGCATGCTGTCCTGCATCCGCCGCGCCTTCGACATGCTCTCGCTCTACAAGGGCGAGGACTGGACGATGGCGGCGCTGCCGCCGGGCGATGAGGCCGTCTATGACATGCTGTGCCGCGCCGACAGTCTGGGCGTTTTTCAGGTGGAAAGCCGGGCGCAGATGTCGATGCTGCCGCGTCTCAGGCCGCGCAATTTCTACGATCTGGTGATCGAGGTGGCGATCGTGCGGCCGGGCCCGATCCAGGGCGATATGGTTCACCCCTATTTGCGCCGCCGCAAGGGCGAGGAAAAAGTGGTCTTTCCCAGTCCCGACCCGGAGTACGGCCCGCCGGACGAGCTGGAACAGATCCTCCGGCGCACGCTGGGCGTCCCCCTCTTCCAGGAACAGGCGATGCAGATCGCCATCGATGCCGCCAAATTCACGCCTGACGAAGCCAACGGGCTGCGCCGGGCGATGGCGACCTTCCGCAAGCTGGGAACGATCGCGAATTACGAGGCCAAGATGGTCGAGGGTATGACGGCACGCGGCTATTCCGAGGACTTCGCCCGGCGCTGTTTCGACCAGGTGAAGGGGTTCGGCGATTACGGCTTCCCGGAAAGCCATGCGGCCAGTTTTGCCCTGCTGGTCTATGTCTCCTCCTGGCTGAAATGCCATCATCCCGACGTGTTCGCCGCCGCACTGCTGAACTCCCAGCCGATGGGGTTCTATGCTCCCGCCCAGATCGTACGCGATGCCTGCGAGCACGGGGTGGAGGTGCGGGCTCCCGACATCAATCATTCCGGCTGGGACTGCACGCTGGAACCGGCCGAGACCGGTACGTTCGCGCTGCGCCTGGGTCTGCGGACGATTGACGGGATGCGTGAGGCCGATGCGGTGCGGCTGGTCGAGCTGCGCGGTGCCGGTTATGCCGACCCGGCCGCCCTGCGCCGGCGGGCAGGACTGGACCGGGGCGCCATGGAGCGCCTGGCCGCGGCCGATGCCTTCCGCTCGACCGGACTGGACCGGCGCCAGGCCCTGTGGGCGGTGCGCGGCGGGGCGAAGGATACCGGCCTGCCCCTGTTCGACCGGGCCGATACGGACAGTTTCGGCCATGAGGACCGGGTCGCCCTGCCCGCCATGCCGCTGTCGGAACACGTGCTGCAGGATTATCAGACGACCGGCCTGTCCCTGAAAGCCCACCCCATGCGCTTCCTGCGCGAGCGCTATGCGGGCATGGGGCTGGTGCCGACCCGCTCGGCCAATGCGCGGCCCAATGGCAGCTGGGTGAAGACCGGCGGCGTCGTGCTGGTGCGCCAGCGCCCCGGCACGGCCAGTGGCGTGGTCTTCATCACGCTTGAGGACGAGAGCGGCATTGCCAATCTCGTCGTCTGGCCGCGCGTTTTCGACCTCTATCGTCCTGTCGTCATGGGGGCACGCATCCTGGCCGTGCGCGGCCGGGTGCAAAGCGCCGACAATGTCACCCACATCGTCGCCGAGGAGCTCGTCGACCGCACGGACGACCTCTATCGCCTGTCCGAGGATGCCCAGCGCCGCGCCCTGGACCGTGCCCTGGCCCCGACCGACGAGGTCGCCCGCCCCGTCAGCCGCGACCCCCGCGGCCGTCATCCCCGAAATGTCCGCGTGATCCCCAAGAGCCGGGACTTTCATTGAGCATAGTGGTCCTGCGCTGGCAGTTGCATTGCTACGAACGGGCCAGTGAAGCGGCGGAAAGCAACGCCGGGACCACGCGTCAGCCAGAGTGTCTGGAACTTACTTGCACGTGTCTTAAAGCTTGCAAGATTGTCTTCCGGTGCGGAAAGTTTATTCGGGAGTATCGGGACGGACACTCGGGGGGCGCGCACGTGTCGCAGGCTAAAGCATCGTATATTTTGCCGCTTGATGGCATGCGGGCCATAGCAATTCTTCTTGTTCTGGTATTTCATATAGAAGAATCGTTTCTACCTGGCGGTTTTATAGGAGTAGATGTATTTTTTGTTATTAGTGGATTTATAATAACGAAGAACATTGAATTATCTGTCAGGGAAAATAGGTTCTCTTTTGTAGATTTTTATACAAAAAGAATAGCCCGGCTAATGCCCGCCGTATCTGTCACGGTCGCCGCAACGCTCATTGTGGCGTCGCAAATATATGGAATCGAACGACTCAAAGAATTTTCCGTAGCCGGTTTCTACTCGATCGTTCCGGTGTCAAATATATATTTCTGGCTGCAATCCGGATATTTTGATACCGTAAGTCAAAGCAACCCGTTCTTGCATACTTGGTCTCTGGGTGTCGAAGAGCAGTTCTATCTTTTTTGGCCGTTGCTCTTGGTTGCCATGAAGCCACGTCTGCTCGCCCTGCTCGGGGGGCTGGTGGTCGTTGGAATGGTGTTCTCACTGATCCTCGCGGACAATCACCCATCCGCGGCATTCTTCCTGACGCCCGCCCGGATATTTCAATTTGCCCTGGGTGCGGGCGTTGCGGTCTTGCTGACCCGGCATCCTGCCCTGTTTGCATGGGACCGTCACGGTTCTCTCGCCGCGGCAGGGATCGGCATGATCTTGTTGCTATCGGTCTTCGTGAATGGGAACAGCTCGCCTTTTGCGCTATCGGCAGTCGCGCCAGCGCTTGCGGTCAGCCTGGTGCTTTGCAGCATGCAGGGCGTCACAGGCCGGGTTCTGAGTGCGGCGCCGATGCGCTATATCGGCCTGCGGGCGTACTCTACATATCTTGTTCACTGGCCCGTTGTCGTGCTCGTAAAAATGGGCTTGAGCGGCTGGCCGGACGCTTCCCGGATCGTCCTGATGCTGGTGTTGACATGGGTGCTCGCGGAAGGCCTGTATCGCCTTGTCGAGACGCCGGTGCGTGTAACGCGGCGCGACAGTGAGCGGGCGCACCGCTTCAAGCTTCTCACATCCTTTGCAATCATTCTGTGTTCTGGCACGCTCGCCGCGACAATCCTCTCCTCGAGCTCGCAGGAAGAGGTCGTGGAGCCGTCCGATTATGTGCGGGCAGATGGACACCGCCCGGGTTATACGGTCGAGGAGTTGCGGCAAGCGTCCCGCGCGCGTGCAAGGGATGGCAGGGTTGTTCTGGGCTGCCAGCCGGGCGACCGCCATTCGTTTGCAGACTTCGAGCAGAGCGCTTGCCTCGCGCGCAGTGTGCGTGGCCGGTCGGTGCTGGTAATCGCCGACAGTTTTGGTGCCGAGACCGTCATAATGCTTGAAACGGTCCTGCCGCAGGCGCGAATTATGTCCGCGAGCTGGGCGGGATGCATACCCTTCTACCCCGAGCCTGGCGGAAATCGCTCTCAGGGGTGCCAGGACATGAACAGCTTCAGGTACCGATTTGCCGGAGAAAGTCCGGACGTCGGTGCTGTTGTCATCGCGGCGAACTGGCAATGGTGGCAGGCGCCGGAAAGCGCATTTGAATACCTCAACAGCCTGGGCATTCCTGTCGTCGTCTTCGGTCCGCGCCCGATCTTCTCGGAACAGGTCATCAACATCATCAACAGCGCCGCGTTCAACGACGACCTGACGCCCCATTTACGCGTTGACCTGTCAGCCAGGAGCGCACAATTGGCAGAAATCGTCGAGGGATATGAGAATATCAGCTTCGTCGATGTCTGGCCCGTGCTGTGTCCGGATATTTGCTTGTCCAATACGACTGATGGTGCGGCGATCTATATCGACAATGCACACCTGACACCCGCCGCCGCTGTGTGGCTCGGCCGCCAGATCCGCGATGAACTCGACGCACTGGTCGCCGCATTGGATGCAGGCTGAGCCGTCGTGGAGGTCCCGGTGGGCTGGGCCGCTTTTAAGTTGGTGGCAAAAGGGCTGCCCGGTGGCGAAGTGTCCGGGGTATGGCGGGAACATATTGGCTGTGCACGCGCCTTGTCGGACCTCGTGCCGGCTTCTGCCCCGCGCAGTCCGCCGACCTGAGGCCCGTTTTGCCATTTCGCCAGTGATGCCGGTCGACAGTGCGCGCTGACGTCGTATGACCAGCGCGACCGAGCCTCTAACGGCGCATCCGTCTCGTCAGGGCTTCGTCGCCCCCGGCAGCTCCGTCGTCAGCGGGAGGAGGCGCACCCAGGCTCTGGACCGGCTCAGTCGACGCGTTCGCGGTCGAAGAAGTCTCCGCTGGGATAGGCCTGCCGCATGGCGCTGGCCCGGCCGCTGCGATAGCCGGGGAAATGGACCTGCACCGTGTCATTGTCCGGGAAATGGAAGACGCCCGGCGCGAAGGGTGTCAGGACGAGTACGTCGTCGCTGCCCTGATAGCGCAGTTGCCCGTCCTCCAGCCAGACACGGCCGCCATTATACTGCCCGGTGCAGGCCTCCAGCTCGGCCGGGGTTGGAACCCAGCGGCCGGCCTCGGCCTGGGCCAGTGCGAGCTGATAGGCCGACTGCATGGCTTGCGGTCCGTCGATTTCCACGCCGGAGACCTGCCGGGTCAGAATGTCGACCCGGGCCCGCTCCAGGGCTTCGTCTGCAGCAACCTCGATATCGGGCCGCACGCCGGTACGATCCCAGTTTGCGCCGGTAAACGGGCTGCGGCCGGTCGTGTCCGGAATGAAGACGATCAGGCCGGCGGGTGCGAGGAAGACCCGTCCGGCATTGGCACCGCCGCCGGTGACCTCGCCGACTACCGTCGCGCGGCCCATGGCCTGAAGGTGATAGGCCAGGGCTTCTGCAGCCGAAAAACTCTCGCCTGAGACCAGCACATAGAGCGGAACGTCGGGGCGATGGCCCATCGGATGATCGGCGATCGTGTAGAGGTCTTCGGCGTCTGCATTGCGCTGCAGGACCGTGTTGTAGTGAACGCGCTCGCCAGCCGCCGTGAAATGGCTCAGCAGATAGTTCACCAGTTCCGGCTCGCCGCCGCGATTGCCGCGCAGGTCGATGATGACGGCATCGGTATCGGCCAGGAAGGACAGGGCCGCATCCGCTTTCGATTGCGATGCGATCAGCGGGTTGAAGGTGGTGACGGCCATATAGCCGATATTGCCCTCCAGCACGCGCACATCGTTGAAGCCGTAATTCTGCGGCCGGTATTCGGCCCAGCGCTCGATACTGTCTTCTTCTTCCTCGCCGCCGGCTTCTTCTTCCGCATCCCATTGCGCCTGGACTTGGGCAATGAATTCAGGACCGCGCCAGGCCGCATTGAAATGCCGGTCCCGCTCGCGCAGGAATTGGACCAGCGCCGTTGCCAGCTCCTGGCCGGTATCGAGGCCGGCGGCCTGCGGAGAGCGGGCGAAAGCGGCCAGTTCTTCGGCAATGGCGGCGCCACGGCCGGCGTCATAATAGTTTTCGGCGATGAGATCGCCCACATCCGCGATCGCGGCATCGCGGGTTTCCGCATCGATCGGCGTGGGTGCGGGCTGGGCCTGAGCGGACGGTGCCGCCAGGACAAGCATCGCAAGGCAAACCAGAAACCGCATCTCAGCTCCCCCCCTCAGGACATCATAAAAAGGCGTAGAGAGCCGGAGCGCCCAGATCAAATTACCGCTTGGTAGGATGGAGGGTGTCTGTTGCAGGCGACGGCGTGGCGATGCAGACAGCCGGGATTTTCGTTCTGGTGTGGAGCGTGACGCTACCCGCCCTCCTTCGCCAAGGCTTCGGAGGGCATCTCTTCGCCCCGGAGTGCGCGCTCCGGATGGCTTGCCATCCGAAGCCCGCAGGGCGAAGGATGGTGGAGCCGAGGGGAATCGAACCCCTGACCTCGTCATTGCGAACGACGCGCTCTCCCAACTGAGCTACGGCCCCGTCACCTTTCCCGTAAACGCAAGGCGCACCGGGTTTGGGAGCGGTTTATGTGTCACCGGATTGCGGATACGTCAACGCGTCTGTCGCAGAAGGGCATTCCATGCCGGACCCGTCCGGCCAGGGAGGGGGTGTATGCCGGCGAGCGCACGCGCTTCTGGACCTTCCCTGCCGGGCCGGGCTAGAAGCATGGAAACGAGCGAATGCCGAGGAAAATCCGCCCATGTCCCCGATCGACGGCCTCATTGTCTACATCATCCACCCGCTGCTGAACCTGTTGTGGATCATTGTTCTTGTCAGCGTGATCCTGAGCTGGCTGATCAGCTTCAATGTGGTGAACGCGCACAATCAGTTCGTCGCCACGATCTGGCGGGTGACCTCGGCCATCACCGAGCCGCTCCTGTCGCCGATCCGCCGCATCCTGCCGCCGCTCGGCGGGATGGACTTCTCGCCCATCGTTCTCTTGCTGCTGATCGGCTTCGTGCAGGGCTATGTGCTCGGGGAGCTGATGCGCATCTTCTAGATGAGCGGCCTGCAGAGCGATGCGACAGGGCTAGTCCTGCATGTCCGCCTGACGCCCAACGCCTCGGCGGATGCGGTTGAAGCCTGGCAGGACAGCGCCGATGGCAGCCGGCACCTCGCGGTGCGCGTGCGCGCCGTGCCGGAGAAGGGCAAGGCGAACACCGCGCTGATTGCGCTCCTGGCGAAGCATCTGGGTCTTCCCAAACGCGATCTGGATGTTATACGCGGCGCCACATCCCGACTGAAAACCGTCCGCATCGAGGCCGAGGGCCCGGCGCTGGCGCGTATCCGGAGCCTGCTGGAGGGTCCAAGCGATGAGCGCTGAACTGATCGATGGCAAGGCCGTTGCGGCTGAAATCGACGCCCGGGCCGCCGAGGCTGCGGCCGGGCTGGCCAAATCCCTGGGACGCGTCCCCTGCCTCGCCGTGGTGCTGATCGGCGACGATCCGGCCAGCGAAGTCTATGTCCGCAACAAGGGGATTCGTACGGAAGCGGCGGGCATGCGCTCGATCGAGATCCGCAAGCCGGCGGAGACGAGCGAAGCGGAAGTGCTGGAGATCGTGGCGGGCCTCAATGCCGATGACGGTGTGGACGGCATTCTGGTCCAGATGCCGTTGCCCGATCATATCGACGCCAACCGGGTCATCGGGGCAATCCATCCGGACAAGGATGTGGACGGACTGACCGAAGCGTCGGCCGGACGTCTCGTGCTGGGCAAGCCGGGCCTGCGTCCGTGTACGCCGTCGGGCTGTGTGCTGCTGGCCGAGCGGGCGATGGGCGATGTGTCGGGCAAGTCGGTGGTGGTGATCGGCCGCTCGATCCTGGTCGGCAAGCCGACTGCCCTCCTCTTCCTGGAAAAGAATGCCACGGTCACGATCGCGCATTCGCGCACGAAGGATCTGCCCGCGCTGGTCCGCACGGCCGACATTGTCGTGCCGGCTGTCGGGCGTCCGGAAATGGTCCGCGGCGACTGGGTGAAGCCGGGCGCCTGCGTGCTGGATGTCGGTATCAACCGCATCCCCGCACCCGAGCGCGGCGAGGGCAAGACCCGGCTTGTGGGTGACGCAGCCTTTGACGAAATCGTGAAGCATGCGGGCTGGATTACGCCGGTTCCCGGCGGTATCGGACCGATGACGATTGCCATGCTGCTGCGAAACACGGTAATCGCAGCGGCGCTGCGTCACAGCGTGAAGTTGCCGGACGGCTTTTGATCCGGAATCGGGGCGCCATAAACAGTTCGGTAAGGCAACCGGGCTAGTATGGCGAGTGAGGGAGGACATGATGGCGAACCGCGCACTCAAAGTGCTGCACGTCGAGGACGATTTTGCAGATGCGATGCTGGTCCAGCATGCTGTCTGCGAAGCCGGCGATCTCGACATCGCTTTCGAAGTCGCCCGGACATTGCGTGACGCCAAGCGCCTGCTCGGCCGCAATGACTATGATCTTGTCCTGCTCGACCTGCGCCTGCCCGATTCCATCCATCCCCGCGATACGCTGGAAACGACGCAGAGCCATGCCGGCGACACGCCGATCCTGATCCTGTCGGGCTCGATGAGTGTCGACGCCGCGCGGCTGCCTGAAGATATTGCCCGGCTCGACAAGAATGAAAGCTTCCGCAAGAGCTGCGGCGATGTGCCGGTGCATCTCGCCCACCGTATCCGCGAAGCTGTCGGCGAAGCCGATATCCAGACCATCTGATCCGTCTTTGATCTGACCGGAAAGACGGCCCGCCCCGGGAAGGGGCGCGGCACAATACCGCTTGCCCGGACGGGCGAGCGTCCTAGGCTGCCGCCTCATCACACATGAAAGGGGTGGTCCATGAGCCAGACGGACGTGATCGACTACAAGATCGGCGGCGAAGATATCCAGTATGTCGAGATCGAACTGGATCCGGGCGAAAGTGTCGTCTCGGAAGCCGGTGCGATGATGTACAAGTCGCCGAGTATCGGCATGGATGCCGTGTTCGGCGATGGTTCGTCGAACCAGTCGGGCGTCTGGGGCGCTCTGGCCGGCGCCGGCAAGCGGCTTCTGACCGGCGAGAGCCTGTTCATGACCGTCTTCACCCATCATGGGCAGGGCAAGGCGCATGTCGCATTCGCTGCCCCGTTTCCGGGGACGATCATCCCGGTTCACCTGCCCGATCTTGGCGGTGAGCTGATCTGTCAGAAGGACAGTTTCCTTGCGGCCGCCAAGGGCGTGTCGATCGGCATTGCGCTGCAAAAGCGCATCATGACCGGCCTGTTTGGCGGTGAAGGCTTCATCATGCAGCGCCTGCAGGGCACGGGCTGGTGCTTTGTGCACGCCGGCGGCACGCTGATCGAGCGCGAACTGGCGCCGGGCGAGGAATTGCATGTCGATACCGGCTGCGTGGTCGCCTACACGCCAGGCGTCGACTTCGAGATCGAGCGGGCCGGCAACATCAAGTCGATGATCTTCGGCGGCGAAGGCGTGTTCTTTGCGCGTCTGCGCGGTCCGGGGAAGGTCTGGCTCCAGTCGATGCCGTTCTCGCGCCTGGCGGGCCGCATCCTGGCGAACGTGCCGCGCACCGGTTCCGGCCAGGGCGAAGGCTCGGTCCTCGGCCCGATCGGCGATATCATGCGCGGCAATTAGCGGGCCGGAGCGTCTGCCGGCCCGCCACGCGGGTGGACCGGCGGCGCTCCCGTAAACGGGGCGTGACTGACTCTGCATCATTTATGAAGTTGACAGTCATTCGCATTCGCGGGACAAATTTCTCCACGACCTCCGGGAAACGAGTCCGCCCATGTATGTCTGCATCTGCAACGCCCTGCGCGACAAGGAACTCCAGGCTGCCGCTGCCGATCCGGCGGTGAAGGAAGTGGGTTGCGTGTTTAAGCGCTGCGAAGCCAAGCCGCGCTGCGGGCGTTGCCTGCCGGATGTGGCCGACATGATCGCGATGCACCGCCTTGGCCCGGAAGGGCTTGCCACGGCAGCCGAATAGCCGCGAGCGCTTCCCACTTTCACTTGCAAAGATAGCGGTTGGCCGCAGGCCGCATTTCCGTACAGTACGGCGCATCCAGTCACTACGGGAGATGCGCCATGAAGGGCGATGCCAAGGTCATCGAATATCTCAACCAGGCGCTCAAGCTCGAGCTGGCGGCGGTCAATCAGTATTTCCTGCATGCCCGCATGTACAAGGACTGGGGCTTCGGCAAGATCGCCGAGGTCGAGTACGAGGAATCCATCGACGAGATGAAGCACGCCGATCTCCTGATCGAGCGCATCCTCTTTCTCGAGGGCCTGCCCAATGTGCAGGACCTCTCCAAGATCTATATCGGCGAGACCCTGAAGGAATGCATCGAGTGTGACCTGAAGATCGAGAAGCGGGCCCACCCCTTCTACGTCGAGGCGATCGCCTATTGCGAACAGGCCCAGGACTTCGTCTCCCGCAAGATCTTCACCGACATTCTCGCCTCCGAAGAAGAGCATATCGATTATCTGGAGACCCAGCTCGGCCTGATCGAGAAGATCGGCGAAGAGCGCTACATGCAGTCCCAGATGAAGTCCGGCGAATAGGACGGCGGCGGGAGCGCATCTGCATGAAGAGTGAGGGTTGTCGGCGTCTGTTGCCGAGCCCTCCTTAGCCAGGGTTTTGCAGGGCACCGCTTCGCCTTGGCGGTCCTATCGCGGACCCCGCAGCCCTGAGCGCGTTCCATGTGAGCATCGACCCCGACACCGACTGCGGTGACAGGCTCGGGTCGAGCGGAGCGGGAACAAAGGAAGAAATGGTGCCGCTTGCGTGACTCGAACACGCGACCTACGCATTACGAATGCGTTGCTCTACCAGCTGAGCTAAAGCGGCCCATTGCATCGTCTCCGGCCCGTCAGGCTGGAGGCGGCGGAAACTAACCGCGAAACCGGGCCCGGGCAAGTCCCGCTGCAGCAGGAAAATCACTTATTTGCGGCGCTGCGCCTCGACCGTGTCGATGACGGGCCGGGCCAGGGCGTCGAAATCCGGTTTGCCCATGTTTTCAACGACGATATCGGCGTGCGCGCGCTGGGGTTCGACATGTTGTTCATGCATCGGCTGGACGATCTTGTTGAACTGCAGCGTCACGGATTCCGGCGTGCGGGCGCGTTCGCTGACATCGCGGGCCATGCGTCGCGCGAACCGTGTCTGCTCGCAGGCGTGGACAAACACGGCCAGATCCAGTGCGCGGGCAATATCCGGGCTGGCCAGCAGGTGCAGCCCCTCCACCAGGATGACCGGCGCCGGCTGGCGCTGTGCGGTCTCCGCGCGCCGGCTGTGCGTCTTGAAATCATAGAGCGGCGTATCGACCGCTTCGCCGGCTTTCAGGCGGTCCAGATGTGCGGCCAGAAGATCATGGTCCTTCGCCGCCGGCTCGTCGAAATTGAACGTGTCGGCATTGAAGTCCGGGATCACCGTCGCGTCGATATAATAGTCGTCCTCGGGGATGACATAGGCGCCCTGCGGCGCGAAATGACGCGCCAGCGCCTCGGCGAGGCGCGACTTTCCGGAGGCTGAACCTCCGACAATGCCGAGCAGGAAAACAGGATCCGTCATGCGCCGCGGCCGTCGCCGTCCTCGTCCGTCTCGACACCGGGATCGTCCGGCATGCGCGGCGGGGCGTCGGCAAACTGGGCGCTGCGCGAGGCGGCAGCCCGTTTCGGCCGGGGTGCTTCCAGCAGGGCAGTTTCCGGCACGGTCTCGGCGATTCTCTCGAAGCGCTCATAACGCGGATGGGTCAGCCGGTTCTCGTCGCCATAGACATAGACCATGCGCTTCCAGTCATCCGGCGTGTAGGCGAACAGCCGCCCGTCCGGATCGATGTCGGTCCAGTCGGCCTCGGCCGTGGCGTGGGAAGCGCGGGTCATCCAGCGCCGGGCCTGCTCGTCGCGGCCTTCCAGGCGCGCGAGGCGGGCGGCGAAGGCGCACAGGCGCGAGGACGGTGCCTCGGTCTTCGCCAGGATCGGGTCCAGCAGTTCGCGGGCGGCCGGTGCGTCCCCGTCCTCCAGGGCCGTCTGGATGCGGATCAGGCGGCTTTCACGATGATCGGGGTGGAGGGCTGCCAGCGCGTTGAGGCGTTCCAGCCGTTTGGCCTTGTTGTCGGACTTGCGTAGTTCGCGATAGGCCTGCGCCAGCGCCGGATGCGGCGCCGCGGCCCAGGCGGATTCGATCACTTCAGACGCCTTCTTGTGGCGCCGGCCTTCCGCCAGCAGACGTGCCGCCAGGGCCGCTGCCGGTGCGAAACCGGGGGCGGCACGATGAGCGGCAAGCGCCAGCTCGCGCGCCTTCTCGGCATCGCTCTGCTCGCAGGACAGCGCAGCGGCGGTCAGCAGGACAGCGCGGCGGCGCTTGGCGATGTCCGGCGCGACATGCTTGCGTTTCTCACCCTCGCTGAGGGTCGCAGACGCGTCTTCCCAGCGTCCTTCGGCCACTTGTGCATCGAACAGGGCATCAAAGGCCCAGCGGGCGCCCTTGGCCTGGCTGAAAGCATCGGCGGCATGCTCGGCCGTCGCCTTGTGATCGCCGCGCTCATGGGCCAGCTGCGTGAGGCCGCGGCGGGCAACCACACGCGTGCGCTGGTCTTCCAGCAGGGCTTCATACTGGGTCTGCGCGCCATCGAGATTGCCGGCGGCTTCAGCGGCGCGGGCCGCCAGCAGGCGCGACAGGGCGGGCCGGTCCAGCAGGGCGTCGGCGCGGGCAGCCTGACGGACGGCGGCCTCGCCATCGCCGGCAGCCGAGGCAATCAGGGCCCGCTCCAGCGCGTCATAGCCCTGTTCCCGGCGGCGGCGGGACAGGAAGGCCTTCACCTTGTCCGGCGAGGTCCACAGCATGTAGATGCCCCACCATACGACCAGCAGTAGGAAGGCGAACAGGATCGTGCCGCCGGCCGCGACCACGAAGGGCATCTCCATGCGCGTGCCGAGGAACTCGAACGTCGCGCGGCCGGGATTGAGGGCCAGGAAAGCGCCCAGCGCAGCGGTCAGCACGGCGAAGGCGACGGCGAGGATCAGGCGGATCATAGCGGATCGGCTCCCTGCGCAGTGGCATCGTCGGCGAGCGCCTGGCGCAGCCGGGTCAGACGAAGGTCGAGATCCTGGCGGGCGCGCGCCGAGATCAGCCAGTCGCGCGCCGCGTCGAGCGCGTCGCCTTCCAGGCGTTCGGTCAGGGCGATGGCGCCGTCCAGATCGTCCTGGGCCAGCCGGTCTTCGGCCAGGGCGGTGATCGCCAGCGCGCCGGTCTCGTCATCGCCGGCCTCGGCCTGGCGAACCTCGATCAGGCCGAAAAATATCCGGCCCGGCCCGGCGGCTTCGCGAATGGCGCTGCCGGGATAGTTGGCGGCCAGCTGGTCGAGGGTTGGAACGCCGGCGCGGGCGACAGGCGCCAGGGCTTCCAGATCGGCATTTTCGCGCCACAGACGCGCGAGGGCGGCGCGTTCGGCCTCGAAGCCCTCACCCGTCATTGCGATCTCGCGCAGCGCCGTCAGAGCAAGGGCGCGGGCCGCGAGTGTTCGTGAAGCCCGCGCATCGTCGCCGCTGGTGCTCTGCACCGTGCGCGCAGCGGTATCGGCCGCCGACTGCGCCGTCTCGGCGAGGGAACGGGTCTCGCCCAGCCGGTCGCCTAGCGCCGAGAGATCGTTTTCCAGCCCGGCAATCCGGGCGTCGAGCGCCTCGATCTGCGGTGCCGGGTCGTCGAAGCTGACGGCGGGTGTCGCGCCGCCGGCATCGCCCGCCTGCTCGAGCGCGGCAAGGCGCTGGGTGATGTTCTGCAGGACTTGCGGATCGATGCTGTTGGCGGTCGAGGCCTGGGCGCCGTCGAGCGCCTGGTTGGCGAGGGCATCGACATCGGCGATCGCGGCTTCCAGCCGGTCGAGCCGGCGTTCCAGCGGCGCCGGGTCGAAGGCGCTGCCGGTTGTGGCAGCAGGCGCGTTTTCCAGGGCGGTCAGCCGCGCTTCCAGTGGGGCAATATCGATCTGATCGCCAGCTTCCAGGGCTTCCATGATGGCAGACAGATCGCCTTCAGGAAGCTGACCCTCCACCGTAGCCAGGCGGCTTTCCAGTGCCGTGATCGCATCCGTGAGGGCGGCCCGTTCTGCCGCCGCGCCATCGCCAGACGGGGCCGGCGCGCCGAAATAGGTCTGCCCGGCATAGCCGATGGCACCGCCGGCAGCGCTCGCCAGCAGGAACACCGTGAACAGCGACAGCCAGCCCGGACCTTTGCGCTCAGGCTTTCCGGCCGGGCGGGAATCGTCCGCCGGCTCGAACTCGGCATCGACGGGTTCGGGGTCGAGAGTGTCGTTGGGATCAGCCATGTCGGCCCGTGATTCGCGTGTTTCGACCAGCTTAGGACGCGTTGGAGGCGCGCGCCAGTTCCGAGGTCTCGTCCAGCAGGGCGAGAAGCGCGTCCTCATTGGGCCGGGGCGCAGCGATGAGAGCGCCGAAACCCGCGCCTTCCAGCGGTGTCAGCGCATTGGCGGAGATGCCGTAGACCGTGACCGAGCCCAGCCAGTGGTGCAGACCGAATTTGCGCAGCAGGTCGAGGAAGGTCTTTGCGCCTCGCGCCGAATGGATCAGCACCGAGACTGGCGCACCGGAGACGATCGCTGCGATGGCTTCCTCGCCGAGCGTGTCCACGGCGACCGCACCATAGCCGATCGCGTCATGCACCCGGAAACCATGCGGTTTGAGCGCCCCGCCCAGATCGCCGGCGACATGGATGCCGCGCACATGCAGGAGGTCGCCATCGGCCGGCTTCAGCTTGCGCAGGATCAGCCGGGCCAGCGCTTCGACATCACCCTTGGCGGTGTAGACCTTCTTGAAGCCGATATCGCGGGCTGCGTCGGCGGTTGCATCACCGACCGCGAAAACAGCCAGATCGCGCTCCGGCCGGCGCGGGCCCCAGGCCCGCACGCCATTGGCGCTGGTGAAAACGAGCGCCTGGGTGCCTGCCAGATCGACATCGATCCGCGCCCGGAAATTGATATCGAGCACCGGTGACACAATGGGGTCGATACCCATCCGCCGCAGACCTGCAGCGGTGCGTTCGGCGCCGGGCCATCCGCGTGTCACCAGAACCGTCATGCCGTACCGAGAACCTCCGCAAGCCGGTCTCCTGCGGCAGCGCGCACGGCTTCTCCCAAGGCCTGGCCGGCCGTGTCGGCGTCGGTGAGGGAGGCTGTCGTCATCTCGATCCGGGACTGTTCTCGCCAGCGATACTGGCCATCAGGTGTCAGGACTTCGCCGGTGAAATCCATTGATTCATTATTAAGATGGGCCGCAATCGGGGTGCGGCAAGACCCATCCAGTTTTCTTAGAAAAGCACGTTCTGCGATAATCGCAAGCTCTGTCGCGGCATGATTGAGCGGCGTGAGCCAGGTGCGCGCCTCGGCATCGTCCGTGCGGACCGCAACACCAATGGCAGCCTGGGCTGCGGCTGGCAGCATCTCGTTCATCGCCAGCGGTTCGCGCAGCGCTTCGTCCCGTCCGAGACGGTTCAACCCGGCGCGCGCCAGGAAAGTGGCGTAGATCTCGCCATCGCGCAGCCGGCCCAGGCGGGTATCGACATTGCCGCGCAGAGGCACGACGGTCAGGTCCGGGCGGGCGTGCAGCAGCTGGGCCTGGCGGCGCAGGCTGGCCGTGCCGACGGTCACACCTTCCGGCAGGTCGACAAGGCGCGTTTCTCCGCCGCGGGCGAGCAGCATGTCGCGCGGATCCTCCCGCTCGAGAATGGCGCCGAGGGCCAGCCCGTCGGGCAGCTCGGTCGGGACATCCTTCATGGAATGCACCGCGAAGGTCGCCTCGCCGGCCAGCTGGGCCTCGTCGATCTCCTTGGTAAAAAGCCCTTTGCCGCCGGCTTCCAGCAGGGTGCGGTCCTGGATCCGGTCGCCGGTGCTGACCAGGCCCAGAATGGGGAAAAGGCGTTCGCCCTCTTCCGTGTCGAGGCCGCAGGCGGCGATGAGGCGGGCCTGCACATCGCGGGCCTGGACCAAGGCGAGGGGCGAGCGGCGGGTGGCGATGGGCTGGGGCGTGGACGGCGGCTTCACGTTGCAGGATCCCGGTCTTGAGGCTATCGGTCAGCCATGGACTTAGCCCCCGCATCCACATCCGCGCAACCAGGCGAACTCACCGTGCTCGGTCTGGAGTCGAGCTGCGACGAGAGTGCCGCGGCGATCCTGCGCCGTCATCCCGATGGCCGGATCGAGGTGCTGGCCGATCTCGTGCTCGGCCAGACAGAGGCCCATGCGCCCTTTGGCGGCGTGGTTCCCGAGATTGCGGCCCGTGCCCATGCCGAGGCGATGGACGGTCTCGCGGCCGCGGCGCTTGCCGAGGCCGGCCTGTCGCTGGACGCGCTGGATGCGGTGGCTGCGACATCGGGTCCCGGTCTGATCGGCGGCGTGATGGCGGCGCTGATGACGGCCAAGGGACTGGCCCTGGGCGCGGGCAAGCCGCTGATCGCGGTGAACCACCTGGAAGGCCACGCCCTGTCGCCGCGCCTGAGTGAAAAGCTCGATTTCCCCTATCTGCTGCTGCTCGTGTCCGGCGGGCACACTCAGTTGCTGATTGCCGAAGCCGTGGGAGTCTATCATCGCCTCGGCTCAACCCTGGATGACGCCGCCGGTGAAGCCTTTGACAAGACGGCGAAAGTGCTGGGTCTGGGCTTCCCGGGCGGTCCGGCACTGGAGCGCTGTGCCGAGGCCGGCGATGCGAACCGCTTCGACCTGCCCACCCCGCTGAAGGGCAAGCCGGGCTGCGACTTTTCCTTTGCCGGTCTGAAGACGGCCGCCCGGCAGATCTGGGACGGGCTGGATGCGCCGTCCGCACAGGACAAGGCCGATCTGGCCGCGTCGGTCCAGGCCGCGATCGCGGCCTCTCTGGCGTCCCGCACCCGGCGGGCCATGGCGAAATTTGCCGAAGAATATCCCGACGTTGACGAGCCGAGACCGCTTGTCGTGGCGGGCGGGGTCGCCGCCAACCGGGCTGTGCGCACCGCTCTGGAAGCTGCAGCTGCACAGGAAGGCTTCCGCCTGATCGCGCCGCCGATGAAATGGTGTACCGACAATGCCGCCATGATCGCCCTGGCAGGGCTGGAGCGTTTGGCGCGCGGGGAGACTGACGGGCTGGACGCACCGGCACGGGCGCGCTGGCCATTGGACGCGGCCTCGGCCAAGCTGGCCCCCGTGATCGGATCCGGACGGAAAGGACCCAAAGCGTGAGCGACTATCAGACCATTGGCGTCATCGGCGCCGGCGCCTGGGGAACGGCCCTCGCCCAGACGGCTGCCAAGGCAGGCCGCGACGTGCTGCTCTGGTCCTTCGAGCAGGATGTGGCCGACGCGATCAACACGAAACGCCAGAACACGGTTTTCCTGCCCGAGGTGACGCTCGAACCGTCGATCGAAGCGGTGACGGCGATTTCCGATCTGGATGCCTGCGAGGCCGTCCTTGCTGTCGCGCCCGCGCAACATTTGCGTCGCGTACTGGAAACATTCGCGCCCTATGCGCGTGACGGTCTGCCCCTCATCCTGTGCGCCAAGGGGATCGAACAGTCCTCGCTGTCGCTGATGACGGATGTGCTGGGTCAAACCATTCCGCGCGCGGTGCCGGCCGTGCTGTCCGGGCCGAGTTTTGCCATCGATACCGCCCAGGGTCTGCCGACGGCGGTCACGCTGGCCTGTGCCGACGAGACGGTCGGCAATGACCTGATCGCGGCGCTGGGGACCAGCCGTTTCCGGCCCTATCTGGTGACCGACCTCATCGGTGCCGAGATCGGCGGGGCGGTGAAGAATGTGCTGGCGATTGCCTGCGGGATTTCCGAGGGCAAGGGTCTGGGCAAGTCGGCGCACGCGGCACTGATCTCGCGCGGCTTTGCCGAGATGACGCGGCTCGGGATCGCGATGGGCGCCCGGCGTGAAACGCTGGCCGGGCTGTGCGGTCTGGGTGATCTGGTGCTGACCTGTTCCTCGCCGCAATCGCGCAACATGTCCTGCGGCTTGGCGCTGGGGCGTGGCGTGTCGCTGGACGATATTCTCGCCAGCCGCCGGGCGGTCACCGAGGGCGTGGCGAGTGCGCCGGCGGTTGTTGCGCTGGCGAAACGGCATGGCGTCGAGATGCCGATCTGCGAGGCGGTGGACGATATCCTGGCCGGCCGCTCCGGTGTCGACGATGCGATCGAGGCGCTGCTGTCGCGCCCCTTCACCCTGGAGACCGCCTGATGCTTTTCCTCATCCATACCTGGGACCGGCCCGGTGCGCTGGATGTGCGCCTGGCGAATCGCAATGACCATATCGCCTGGCTGAACTCGGCCGGGGATGCGGTGAAGGCGGCCGGGCCCTGGCTCGACGAGGCGGGCGACATGGCCGGTTCCCTGATCATTGCCGACATGGCTGACCGGGACGCACTGGACGCCTGGCTGGCGGAGGACCCTTATGGCCGGGCCGGCCTGTTCGAGCGGGTCGAGATCGCGCCCTGGCGCTGGCTGGTCAACCCGCCCTTCGACAACGCCGCATGAGGCCGAAACCCCCGGCAGGAACTGAGCTCGCCCGGCTGGACGAGATTCCCGATCCCGGTGCCCGCGCAGCCGCCTGGGAGAAGGGTGCGGTGCTGCTCGTGCGCCGGGGGGGCGATGTCACCGCCTGGTCGAACCTGTGCCCGCATGCCGGCCTGCCGCTGACCCTGCCCGACGGGCGGGGCCTGCTGCACAAGGGCGAGACGCTGGTCTGCCCGGTCCATGGCGCCAGTTTCGACGTTGAGGACGGACGCTGCACCGGCGGCCCGGCGGCGGGCGACCGGCTGGTCCCGATTGCCGTCGAGGTGACGGGCGGCGTGATCCGCGCCGCCTGACCTTATTCGTCCGTCGCTTCCGGGCGGGCGGCGTCGACCGCTTCGGCAGCATCGACCAGCGCCTGGCCGGCCGCGTCGTCGCGGACGACGGCACAGAAGGCGCCGTCGCGGGAGCGGTGGTAGATCACGGCGTCCGTGGTGACGTCGTAAAGCTCGCCGGCCGCGCGGAAGAAATCGGCCGCCGCGGCATCGATCTGCTGGCGCTGGGCTTCGGGCAGGCTGACAATGTTGAAGTCATAGTCGGCCGGCGCCCCGCCGCGGGCATGGGAAACCAGCACCACGCCCGACGGACCCCGCTCGATCAGCGTCTGTCCGGGCTCCAGATGGGCCGAGGGTGTGTCGGCGAAACAGGCCTGGGATGTTGCCAGATTGTCAGCGTCATAGCCGCCGGCGACAGCCGTCCCGCCATCCTCCTGCGGTGCGGAACAGGCAGCGATCACCAGGGCAAAAGCGAGGCAGTAGACAGTCTTCATGGCGTGTCCCCTCCGTGAGGTCATGTCCGCCGGGCCTATATCGGATCGGCCGTGGACGGAGAAATGAAACTTATGTGTCGCCGGACCGGCCGGTTTCCAGTCGTGTCTTGAGACGGGCGAGCGCGGCCCGCCACTCGGTCTTCCAGTGCTCGCAGTCCGGGGCGGTTTCGATACCCTCATGGCTCAGCGATATCTGGGTTTTGGCTGGGTCCTTCGCAGTGAGCCAGACGGCCAGCCGGCCGCCTTCCGACCATTGGCCGTTGACCGACTTGCCCGGTGTTCCGCTGGTGCGGGTGAACACGCCCGCCGGACCCCAGTCTGCAAACCCGGGCAGGTCGAATGCGGCCTGCACGGCTACCGGAGCTGCTTGCACGGTTTTGGCGGCGGAAGCCTGGTACTTGCCGTCGCCGCATGCCCGTTGATGCGGATCGCGGCGGCCGGTCATCATTTCCCAGCTGCCGGACACCATCTGCGCCCACCAGCCCGACAGGCCGCGCTCTTCCTTCAGCCGCCTTGCAAGCGCGGGGTGATCCAGCCCGCCGGCCCAGGCGTCCAGATCGCAGCGCCATTGCGCCCAGGTCTGTCCCGTCGCGCGCGCAACGGCTGCGTCGGAGATCGGGGGCGTCCATTCGTCGGTCCTGGCCGTCATGCGCGAACTCGTGCTGGCTTCGACTGCGAGCTAAGCGCGCGGGGAGCCTTGATGCAAGCTGCGGCCGGAACGGGCTGCGACACTATGCGTTTGTCAGGCCCCTTGCCGGGTGCGGGCGCAGATGCCCAGATGTCCGGTGTAGCAAGGAGGTGGACGTCCATGAAAAGGCCATTGATAGACACCGTGACCTGGCTTGCCGCTTTCGACGGCGGCAAGGCGTTGATCTGGCGCAATGAAGGCTTTGACGATCAGCCCAATCTGAAACTGGTCGAAACGCTGGGCATCGACAATCCGCCCGATCGCGATCAGGGCGAGGACAGGCCGGGCCGTTTCCCCGATCCTGCTCATGGCCGGTCGGCGGTCAGCGAGACCGACTTTCACCAGCAGGCCAAGGAGCGCTTCATCGACGAGGTTGTCGAGCATCTCAACAAGGCTTGCGCGGAGAAGAAATTCGACCGCCTCGTTGTCATGGCGCCGGACAAGGCGCTGGGCGAGGCGCGCTCGCAATTCTCCGACGCGCTGGCGGAATGCCTGATCGAGGAACCTGTGGATGTGATCAACGAGCCGGTCGACAAGATCGAAAAACGGCTCGCCGGGCTTCTGACAGCTTAGAGGCCGGACGGCCTATTCGGCCGCGCGCGCCAGGGGTTGGACGCCGAAGAAGGCGGACAGCTCGGCGATCAGTGCGCCTTTGGAGACGGCAACGATCTCGGCGCCCTTTTCCGCCGTCGCCTGGGACGGGTCGGACCCGATCCGGCCGTCCGGGAAGGTGCGGCGATAATCGGCGGCATCGGTGAAGCTGCCTGTCGGCGCGATCTTCGGCGTCATCTCCACCGTCTTCACAGCGTGCGGATGCGCATAATAGGTCACGGCGACTTCCGATGCGGTGGCGTGCATGCCATCGCCGACCGGGAAGAGATTGCGGCAGGTATCGCCCACGCCGGGCAGTTCCCACCAGTTGCGCTGGCTCAGGCGGACCGGACAAGCCGCCGCGTCGAGCGAGAAATTGGCGTAGTATTCGGCGAAGGCGGCATTGATCGTGGTGATGTTGCCGCCATGGCCGTTGAGGAAATAGATCCGGTCGAAACCGTGACGGGTCAGACTCTCGATCCAGTCATTCAGCGCGGCGATCATGGTCGAGGGGCGCAGCGTCATCGAACCGGGAAAGGCCAGGTGATGCTGGGCAATGCCGACATTGAAGGTCGGCCCGATCAGGAAGCCGCTCTCGGCGCCGGCTTCCGCGGCGATCACTTCCGGACAGATCGCGTCCGTGCCGACAAGCCCGTTCGGCCCGTGCTGTTCCGTCGAGCCGATCGGAATCACGATGCCCTTGCAGCGTTTGAGATAGGCCTCGACTTCGGGCCAGGATGCGTGGTGCAGGAGCATGTCGGCCTCCCCGGATAACTGTTCCGCAGGAGCTAAACCGGACAGCGGTCCGCACGCAAGCGCGCGTTACCGGTGTTGCTGCCGCCGGCTTTCGCGGCGGTAGACAAAGGCGGCGAGTCCGGTGAGCACGACCGCAAAGGCCAGGATGATATGCATGTCCCCTCCATCGGACCCGCTGACCGGGGCCCTGATGGATTAACCCTATGCCTGAAAACCCCTTAGCAAGCGTAAACTCGCGCCTGGCGTGTCTCACGCCGCGTCACGGGTTCGTGACTTTCGCGGAGTGGCCTGCGGCGGCATGATCCGCCGGATTTCGGGGCGAGGCCTGAAGGATGAGGGAAAAATTCATGCGCCAGATGATTTCAGCGACGACGGCGATAGCGCTGGTCGCGGCGATGGCAGCGGCGATGCCGGCCATGGCCCAGGACGACAGCATGGCGGACGGCGCCATGCAGCACGAGACGGAGATGCATCACGAGGCGGACATGTCGCATGACATGCATGCCGATCAGGAGATGCACGGCGAGCATGACGGGATGATGGATCAAGCCGATGCCATGCCGCAGAATCTTGAGGATGCCGTTTCCGACGAGACGCGGCCGGAAGAAGACCGGCAGCTCGACGTCAACCGGCATCCGGCCGAAATCCTGCTGTTCGCCGGGCTGGAACATGGCTGGCGCGTCGCGGACCTGACGGCCGGTTCGGGCTATTACACCCGCGTGCTGTCAACGGCGGTCGGTGCGGAAGGCCATGTCTACGCCCACAATCCCAGCTGGATTGCCGAACGTTTTCCCGAGCCGAATGAGGCGCTGGGCATGCTGGCCGAGGGCCGTGCCAACGTCACCCATGTCGTCTCGCCGATCGAGACGTTTGCCGCCGATATCGACGAACCGCTCGACGGCGTGATGATGGTGCTCTTCTATCACGATACCGCGTGGGATGAGACCGACCGGGACGCCATGAACCAGGCAGTCTACGACGCGCTGCGGCCGGGCGGGGTCTATCTGGTGATCGACCACCACGCGCCGGAAGGCAGCGGGCTGGAACACGTCAACACCACGCACCGGATCGATGCCGCCGTCGTGCGCGCGGAGATCGAGGCGGCCGGTTTCACCTTCGACGGCGAAAGCGACATGCTGGCCAATCCGGAAGATCCGCGCGACATCTCGGTGTTCGACGACTCCATCCGCCGCATGACGGATCGCTTCGTCTACCGTTTCCGCAAGCCGGACATGTAGGCCGGCGGCAGAGCCGGGCGCGGTTACGCCGCGCCCAGCGACTGCCGGAAACGGTCGAGCTCCTCGTCCAGCTGGCGGGCGGACCCGTTCAGCTCGTTCGAGGCCTGGGCGAAGCTTTCGGCCGCACCGGACGTGCGGGCTGCGGCATCGCTGACAGAATCCATGCTGTCATTGACGCGCGAGGTCGCAGCTGCAGCCTTCTCGGCCAGTTCCGCGATTTCGCGCGTCGCCTGATCCTGCTGGGTGAAGGCATCCTGGACGCTGTCGGTGGCGCCGCGCAATTCCGCGATGATCTCTGCAATGCGGCCCAGCGAGACAGCCGCACCGCTGGAGGCACCGCGCATTGACTCGATCCGGGTAGCGATATCGTTGGATGCCCGTGTGGTCTGCTCGGCCAGGGCTTTCACTTCCGATGCCACGACGGCAAATCCCTTGCCCGCTTCACCGGCGCGGGCGGCTTCGATCGTTGCGTTCAGGGCGAGCAAATTGGTCTGTTCGGCCACGTCGGCGACGAGTTTCATGATGCTTTCGATTTCCGTGGCGGCGGATTCGAGCTGTTCCACGGACCGGCCGGCGCCCTCGGCTTCGGCCACGGCCCGTTCGGACACGCCCGAACTGCTTTCCAGGATGCGGGCGACTTCGCTGATCGAGGCCGACAATTCCTGGGCTGCCGCGGCGACGGACTGCACGTCGGAATTCGTCGAGGAGGCCTGGGAGACGGCTTCGCTGGCGCTCAGGCGCGTTGCCTCGGCATCGCTTCCCAGCTGACGGGCAAGGCTGTCGACCTGGCCGGATGCGCCGGAAATTCCCTTTGCGACCTGCCGCAGCTGAATCTCGAACTGTTCAGACAGGGCCGCGATGTCCTGGCGCTGGCGTTCGGCATTGCTGCGCGCCGTCGAGGCCTGTTCCGAGCTGCTGGCGGCGTCCTCGCGCGCCTTGTCAGCTTCGGATGTGCGCAGGTCCGCATCGCTGAGCGCTTTTGCGGCCTGATGGGTCATCCAGATCAGGGCGGCGGCCTGGCCGACCACGATCACGGCGTGGAATACGACGCGCAGGAAGTTGGCCCCTTCCGGGAAAACCGCCCAGGGCAGGAAGAAATTGAGGGAGAGGTGGTGCACGGCGGTGACCGCCGAGGCCACAACGATCGCCCGCCAGTCCAGCATGATGGCGCAGATCGCCAGGCTGGCGAAGAACATCATGTGCATGTCGATCTGCCAGGGCGAGCCGCTGAGCATGAAGACGAACAGGGCCGGAAAGGCAATCAGGGCTGCCGCCGTGGCAGAGCGCGAGGCCGTAGTGTTGGGGCTGAGGCGCCAGTTGGCCAGTGCCAGCCCAGCGACCAGGATACTCATGATCGCAACCGCGGCCAGATGGTCGCGAGCGATGATGGCCGAGGTGGCAGGTGCCAGGACGGCGAGGCCGAGGATGACCATCGAGGCGACGCCCTGGGCGCGCAGACGCAGTGTATCCAGATTGCTCATGAGTTTCGGGCTCCGGTGGGCGGATGCAATGAGGCAGTCGTCAGTTCGCCGCCGATCAGACAGCCGCCAAGGGCTTGCGGCGGCAGGGTGAACCAGGCGCCGGCCGCGCGCAGGCGGGCCAGGGCATCCGGATCGCCGATCTCGACAATGCCGATATTCCCGAAGGCGCCGAAGCGCACGAGGCCGACATCGGCCCGGGCCGCGGCTTGCATCACGTCAGCCGGCTGCCAGCCGGGCGGGAACACGGCCGCCACGTCCGGACCGTCAACGGGTTCGGTCAGGACGAGCAGAGGCGTACACACCGTCAGGAGTGCCAGGATTGCCGCCGGAAAGAAGTCGAGAACGGGTTTTTTCTGCATCGAATCGCGTGAACTGAAGTGCGTTCAAGATCAGATGACAGAGTTAATTAGTGCTTATTCAGGCCCTGCAACGGCTTGATATTTTATAAGCGTTCAAGACTGCCAGTCGCTGCGGGTGAGACCGTAGATCAGGCTGTCGCGCACGCCGATATGCGTTTCCCAGGCCTCGCGCAGCCGGCCTTCCAGCTGGAAGCCCAAGGCCTCGGTCAGCCGGATCGAGGCGGCATTGTCCGGATCGATATCGGCATAGAGACGGCGCAGGCCGAGCGTGTCGAAGGCGTGGGCGAGCATGGCCTGCACGGCTTCGCGGGCATAGCCGGAACCGGCGGCATCGGGACGCTGGATATAGCCGATCTCGGCTGTGCCTTCGCGCCGGTCCATCAGCAAGGCCCAGCCCAGCGCATCGTGCGGGGCTTCTGCCCGGGCGAAAGCCCAGCAGCGCGCGCCGTCACCCTCGACATTCCAGCGCATATAGCGCCGCATGGCGTCCAGGTCTTCCAGCGCCGCCGATGACCAGTAGCGCATGTTGTCGTCATCGGCGAAGGCCGGGAAGAGTGCCTCGGCATCATCCATTGTCAGCGGGCGCAGGACGAGGCGATCCGTGGTCAGCTCCGGCAGTTCGGGACGGTCGGCCGGCGGGCTGAGGACCAGGCTCTTCGCATCCAGCCGGATTTCCTCGAACCGCTCGTCGATGCAGTCCTGCATGGTGATGAAGCAGTCCTGGGAGAACCAGTCATTTTCCTTGAAACAGGCCTTGCGCCCATCCTCGGACGGCCAGAGCGCATAGGACCAGTAGATCCCGTCCTCGTCGCAATGCAGGGCCGCACCGTGCGAGCCGCAGGCCTCATGGATGCGGCGCGTACCCTCGGTCCAGGCGTCGCGGAATTCTGCATCGCGCCCGGGCTTGAGGCGCCAGCGGTAAAGAACAGCAGAAGTCATGCGCCAGCCCTATCCGGCGCGGATCGGCTTGCCAAGCCATCCTGCGCCGGATGACCGCGTCAGGGTTCGAAACCGTAGGTTCCCAGCGATACGGAACTGGCGTGAGACGGGTCGGTCTCCGACGGGGTCGCTGCGAAATGGATGCCGCGCTGTTCGTCCTCGGACTCCAGGTAGATCTGCAGGCGTGCGCCATCCATCCGCCAGGCGATCGGCCGGAACGGGCCGAAATCATTGGCGATCCGCACATAGGCCTGAGCGAAGCCGGTGAAGTCTTCCAGATCGGATGCGGCGGCGGTGGCCGGGTCGTAGCCGTGCAGCCGAAGGGCTGCGTCGCGCGTCTGCATTACATCGCCTGACAGGATTGCGGTCACGGTATCGGCCAGGCGCGGCAGGACCGGATGGTCCGGAATGGCCGAAAGGCGCGAGACCGGCGCCCAGCCATCCTGCGGCGTCGGACGGTAGCGGTCCTGGCGGCCCGCCATGCCCGGATGCAGCGCCGCGGCTGCGGCGGTGACAATCTCGGGTACTTCGCGCTCATTGCCGGCCAGCCGGTTGTTCAGGCTGATAATGGTGAAGGCCGGATCGCGCGCGATCACCCAGGTGTGGGTGAAGCCGGGCACATGTCCGGTCGCCAGGAGGTAGGACGGATCGCGGGCATCGGGCCGCCCGAACTGGGTGAAGAGTTCTCTGCGCGATGTCTCGCTGAGAAAGCCGGGTTCGCCGATCGCATCGCTCAGGCGTTCCAGATCGCGCAGGGAGGCATACAGCCCGCCTGTGCTGTAGCGCTGGGAGACCGGGTGGCCGGAGACCCGCTCCAGCGACGCGCCGGCATAGCCATGCAGGTGCCGGTTCTCACCCAGCACATCCATGCCGAAGCCGGTGTCGGTCAGGCCGGCCGGTGCGGCGACCAGTGCATCGATCGCCTCGGCATAGGTCCGGCCGGTCACGGCTTCGATCACCGCGCCCAGGTGCATATAGCCCAGATTGGAGTAGGCCGTGCGGCTGCCCGGTTCCGACTGCGGGCCCAGATCACCCAGCGTATCCATGAAAGCCAGGGCGTACCCGTCCTCGTCAAAGATGACGCCCTCGCCCTCGGCGCCCGGCTCCCGCGGCAGGCCCGAGGAGAAGTTCAGCAATTGGCGCAGGGTCACGGTGCCGGCCCAGTCGGCATCGAGACCGGGACGGACACTGGCGAGCGTCTGGTCGAGATCCAGAACACCGGCGTCTGCGAGGCGCAGGATGGCGATCTGGGTGAAGAGCTTGGTCAGCGAGGCAATGCGGAAACGGCTGGTCTCGTCGACGCCGTCCGCGAAGATGCGATACGGTGCGTCATCGCCGGCCCGCAGGCTCTGAGCGCCAGACAGGCGGCCGGCCTGCGCCGCTGTCTCCAGTGTCGCGATGGCCCGGTCCTGGGGTGACTGGCAGGCTGCCAGCCCCGCGACCATAGCCAGGGTGATGATCAGTCGTTTCACGGCAAACCCCCGTTTGAGCCCGGCCCGACCATGCCAGCCCCCAACCTTCGGCAGGCCTAACGGGAAATGGCCGTTTGGTAAGGCGGGCGGATCGCGGGCGGGTCCTGCCACATTCTGCCCCGAAATCACCCCAACTGCGGCAGGAACCGATGTCCGGGGGCGGGCATTTCTAGGTCATTCGCAACGGGTGAGCTGCCCAGGCAGCGCCCGAAGGCAACGGAAAGGAAATTTGCCATGAAAACGTTCCTGATGATTTCCGCCGCGACGCTGTTCGGTGCTTCCGCCGCGCTCGCCCAGGACAACCAGACCTTCATCACGCTGGATTCCAACCAGAATGGTTCGGTGTCCTTCGACGAGGCCGTGATCGCCGATCCGTCTCTGGACCGCGCGTCCTTTGACGCCCAGGACAGTGATGGCGACGGCTCGCTGAATGTCGCCGAGTTCGAAGCCTGGCTGGAAGGCCGCGCTGATGCGGACGCCAATGCGGACGTCGGCGTCGAGAGCGATGTCGACAGCGATCCGGTTGAGGACAACCCGGTCTATGACGAGCCGCAGGACAGCGCGATCGAGTCCGAAGCCGAGATCGAGGCCGAAACGGGCCTGGAATCGGAAACCGGGATCGACCCGATGGAAGATCCGATGGACGACCCGCTCCAGGACCCCATCACCGACCCGGAAGTCGGCAATGATGCCGAGCTGGGTGTCGACACCGACATTGATGCCGAAGGCTCGCTTGAAGATCCGATGCGCGGGTAATCCTCCCCGAACCCGTCATCGATACCTGGAAACCCCGGTGCCCCGCGCACCGGGGTTTTCTTTTCGGGGTTTTCTTTATCGCGTCAGGCTTCGCCTGCGAGGCGCTGCTTTTTCAGCACGCTGGCGCGGACTTTCTCGCTTTCCGAGCGCAATTGCCCGCAGGCGGCGAAGATGTCGCGGCCGCGCGGGGTGCGGATCGGCGAGGCATAGCCGGCGCGGTTGACCACATCGGCAAAGGCCTCGATCTGGTCCCAGTCGGAGCACTCATAGGGGCTGTTCGGCCAGGGATTGAACGGGATCAGATTGATCTTCGCCGGCACGCCCTTCAGGAGTTTCACCAGCGCCCGTGCCTCGGCCAGGCTGTCATTGACGCCTTTGAGCATCACGTATTCGAAGGTCACGCGCTTGGAATTGCCCAGGCCCGGATAGGCGCGGATCGCATCCATCAGCTGGGCCAGCGGGTATTTCCTGTTCAGCGGCACCAGTTCGTTGCGCAGATCGTCATTGGTGGCGTGCAGCGAGATGGCGAGCATCGTGCCCGTCCGCTCGCCCAGTTCCTGGATCTTCGGCACCACGCCCGAGGTCGACACCGTCGTGCGCCGGCGGCCGATCGCCATGCCGTCGCCATCGGAAATGATGTCGATCGCGTCGGAGACATGGTCGAGATTGTAGAGCGGCTCGCCCATGCCCATGAAGACGATATTGGTGATCTTGCGGTTCTCGTTCGAGGTCGGCCATTCGGCCAGATCGTCGCGCGCAATCATCACCTGGGCGGCGATCTCGGCTGCGGTGAGATTGCGCACCAGCGCCTGGGTGCCGGTGTGGCAGAAGGTGCAGTTCAGCGTGCAGCCGACCTGGCTGGACACGCACAGCGCCCCCGAGCGCGCCACGTCGGGAATGAAAACGGTCTCGCACTCCACGCCCGGCGCCAGCCGGATCAGGTATTTGCGCGTGCCGTCGACCGAGACGAGGCGTTCCACGATCTCCGGCCGGTGCAGCGTGAACTCGCGCGCCAGCACGGCGCGCAGGTCCTTGGAGACATTCGTCATCTCGTCGAACGAGGTGACGCCATAATGATAGATCCAGCGCCAGAGCTGGTCGGCGCGCATCTTGGCCTTCTTCTCGTCGACACTGGCGCGCTCGATCAGCGCATCGCGCAATTGCGTGCGCGTCAGGCCGGCGAGCGAAAGCGGTCCGGCCGGCGCGGCCGGGCGGCGGGCGGCGGACAGGTCGAGGGAATGGCTGTTCTGTAGGTTCATGGCGGCGTCACATACAGGAAAACACTGCACTCCGCGAGGGGGCAGAACGCATGACGGGGTTGCGTGCGCGGGGCAGGCCGCGCTGTGATGGGGGCATGAAACTGATCTGTCATCCCCTCACCGCCGAAGCGCCGACGATCCGCCCGGCCGGAAGCCGCCGCGACTGGATGGACGCCACGCCGGAAAGCTCGGCCTATCGCTGCCTGCCGCTGGCGCTGGCCAACCAGCATGGTTGGGAGGTGTTCACTCCGACCGGCTTCACCGCCAGCTGGAATGGCGGCGAGCGGGTCGAGGACGTCGCGGTGCGCATGGACGACCCGCTGGCGATGGGCAAGCCCGGCGCGCCGATGGCGAATTTCGGCTCGGGCATCCTCACCTTCGAGACGGGCTTCCTGCTGCGCACGCCGCCGGGCTGGAATATCTGGGTGATGGGGCCGGTGAATGCGCCGAAGGACGGGATCGCGCCGCTCAATGGCGTGATCGAGACCGACTGGAGCCCCTATGCCTTCACCATGAACTGGCGCTTCACCCGGCCCGGCGAGGTGCGTTTCGAGGCCGACGAGGCCATCGCCCAGCTCTTCCCCGTGCGCCGCGACCTCTTCGACAAGATCGAGACCGAGATCCGCCCGCTGCACGCCGATCCCAAGACATTCGAACAATTCGAGACCTGGCGCGTCAGCCGCGCCGACTTCGCCACCCGCCTGCGCGAGGGCGACAAGGACGCGGCCGAGCTGAAATGGCAGAAGGGCTATTATCGCGGCCTGATGCCCGACGGCTCGAAAGGCCCGCCCAGCCACAAGACCAAGCTGCGCCCGAAACCGTTCGGGGACGGGGAGTGAGGTAAATTTCCTTTGTCATCCCGGCCGAATGCCCTGCGCAGGCGGGGCGCAGAGCCGGGACCCGTACGCTCGCTTTTGGCCGGAAGCAGGCACGATATCGAGGCGGCTTTTCCAGCACTGCGATTATGGGTCCCGGACTTTCGCCCGGCCCAAGGCCGGGCATCCATCCGGGATGACAATGTTTTGGGAAACGAGTTACCCGCAGAGCGCTTCGACGCGTTGCAGGGCCGCCGTCACGCCGGAGAGCGAGAATTCGTAGGCGGTGGCAACGCCGGCGGCGGTGGTGGCGGTCACGTTCATGGCAGAGCCGCGGCGCATCTGGCGCACCAGGTCGCTCTCGTCCGATAGGTCGTCCAGGAAGGCTTCGCTGCCATCGGTGAAGGTGTCGAAGCGCGACGAGCCGACCCGCACTTCCGGCGGGCTGGTGGGACGCAGATCATAGCCGGTCAGCAGGTTGGGCTGTTCGTTGACGGCGCCGTTCTGCCAGGAAGCCACGATGAAATACACCGTGCCGTGGTCGAAGGTGCGCGGGGCGCTGTCGGTGGGCCGGCTGAGCGCATAGCAGACCAGCCCGGCCTCGGTCGGCCGGGTAAAAACGCGCCAGTCGGAATATTCGCCGCGGAATTCCGGCTCGTCCTGGGCGAGGGCCGGGACGGCGCTGGCGAAGGTGAGGGTCAGGGCGGCAAGGCAGGGTCGCAGGAACACGGTTGAGGTCATCCTCTGTTCGGTAGCCAATCGGACTGTGCGCGTCGGAACCGGTAAGGCGGCGAGGGTTAAATCCCCCCTAATCTGGCATGCCTGCGGCCGCGATCAACGATGCATGCCGAACTTCTTTTCCGCATCGTCCGGTGCGGTCTGCGGACCGCCCGGCATCAGCGGCCGTTCGGGAAATCCGCCGAAGTTCAGCGTGCGGTCGTAGAGCGTGATCGCGCAGGCAACCGAAACATTGACGCAGAATTTCGTCGGGATCTTGACGATGTGCTGGCAGCGCGCCTGCATCTCCTCGGTCAGCGAGCCGCGCTCGCGGCCGAACACATAGGCGGCGCATAACGGGTGGCGGAAGGCCGGCAGGTCGACGGCCTCGTCGGTCAGCTCGACCCCGACCAGCTGGCAATTGTCCGGCAGCGCCATGGCGCCGATATCGGCCCATTCATAATAGGGCACATGGCTCACCGACTTGGCGGTGTCGGCCTGGTAGACATCGCGGACCCGGTGGCTGGCATTGACCGAAAAGGCAAAGCTGGCGCCGAAAGCGTGCGCCGTGCGCAGGATCGCGCCGAGATTCATCGGTTTGGAAATGCCTTCCGCTCCGACTGCAAAATAACCGCGCATTCCCGCTCCTGCCCTGCTGCCCGATCCCTGGTCGCTCAATCGACGTCTACAGTGATCCGCCCGTCCGGGTATACCGCGGCGCGCTTCATGCCGGGCGAGTTGAAGGGCTGGGCCAGATTGCCGTCGCGGTCGACACAGATCACCCCGCCCTCGCCGCCCAGGCTGCCGACATCGCCGATCGCGCCAGCGGCGGCTTCGGCGAGCGTCTGGCCGCCATAGGCCATACGGGCGGAGATATCCTTGGCAGTGGCCTGGCGCAGGAAGAACTCGCCCTGACCGGTGCAGGAGACGGCGACATGGCCATCCGCCCAGCAGCCGGCGCCCAGGATGGGGCTGTCGCCGACCCGGCCTTCCAGCTTGTTCAGCGTGCCGCCGGTCGAGGTTGCCGCCGCGAGGCGCCCGGACACATCCAGCGCCACACAGCCGACCGTACCGGTCGCGATCTCGCGATCATCCGGAGCCGCGGCGGGGGTGTAGTAGTCGTTGACGCTTTCCACCCGCTCGAGGCCCTGCAGGCCGGCGAAGCGCTCTGCGCCGCGCCCGGCGAGCATGACATGCCGCGTTTCCTCCATCACGGCGCGGGCCGCATGGACCGGGCTGATGAAGCCGGTCAGGCCGGCGACCGACCCGGCGCGCCGGTCCGAACCGTCCATGATCGCGGCATCGAGTTCATAGCGGCCGGTCTGGTTCGGCGAAGCGCCCTTGCCCGCGACATAGAGGCCGGACGCCTCCAGCCGGCGCACGATCTCCGTCACCACGTCCAGCGCCGCGTCGCCCGCTTCCAGCATCGCCTTGCCGGCCTCGGCCAGTTCGCGCATGTGGGTGCGTTCGGGATCATAGCTGCGCGGCGCAAGCACGCCGGCGCCGCCGTGCAGGAGAAGGGCGTAGGTCTGGCTCATCGGATCGTCCGTCGGTGGGGTTGCAGCGCTAGCTCTAACACCGGGCGGCGGCCGCACCCAACCGGGATTTCCAGCCGCGACGATGCGGGCGATTTTCTTTTTTGCGCCGACGCGCTATGCCGCAGGGCAAGTCGATAAAGGGGAAGACACATGAAAATTGACAATTCCATCGCCGCCATCGTCACCGGCGGGGCTTCCGGTCTTGGCGAAGGCACAGCCCGCCGTCTGGCCGCCGATGGTGCCAAGGTCGCGATTTTCGACATGAATGCCGAGAAGGGCGAAGCGGTCGCCAAGGAAATCGGCGGCGTGTTCTGTCAGGTCAATGTGGCCGAGGAAAACAGCGTGGATGCCGGTTTTGCCAAGGCGCGCGAGGCCCATGGCCAGGAACGCGTACTGGTGAATTGCGCCGGTATCGGCTGGGCCGAGAAGACAGCACGCCGGTCCTCCTCGACCGGTGAAATCAGCCCCCACTCCGCCAAGGGTTTCCAGACCGTCATCGCGATCAACCTGGTCGGCTCTTTCCTGTGCGCGTCCAAATCGGCCGCCGGCATGATGGCGCTCGATCCAGCCGGCGACAGCGGCCGCGGCGTGATCGTCAACACCGCTTCGGTTGCGGCCCAGGACGGCCAGATCGGCCAGCTGGCCTATTCGGCCTCCAAGGGCGGCATTTACGGCATGACCCTGCCGATGGCGCGCGACCTGGCCCGCGAAGGCATCCGCGTGAACACCATCCTGCCAGGCTTCTTCGAGACGCCGATCTATCAGCAGATGCCGCCGGAAGTGAAAACCTCCCTGGCCTCGCACCTGCAATTCCCGCAGCGCTTCGGCACCCCGGCCGAATATGCCGATCTGGTCGCCTTCATGGTGACCAATGACTACATCAACGCCGAATGCGTCCGCCTGGATGCCGGCGCCCGCATGCCTCCGAAATAGGGCAGACGAACGGGAACGGCGGCGGCCCGAGGGGGCGCCGCCGTATCCGCCTAGAATTCGTGACGCACGGTCAGGCGTGCGTTCAGCGGCGCGCCGGTCGAGATATTGTCATTGCTGTGGGCATCGGGGAAGTAGTCCTCGTTCAGCAGGTTCTCGATATTGAGCTGGAGCCGCGTGCGGTCAGTGAGATCGTAGTAGGCCGCCGCGTCGATACGTGTGTAGGCCGGTATTTCGACCGCATTGTCCTCGCGCACGAATGACGCGCTCTGATGCGTCAGGCCGATGGCCAGGGACAGTGACTCCGTCGCCGCAAACTGGTTCCAGACTGACACCATGTGCTCCGGCGTCTGACGGGTTGTGTTGCCGTCGAGGCTGCCGCCCTCGACCTCGCCATCGAGATAGCTGTAGCCGGCATTGATCGTCCAGCGCTCGGTAAGGGAGCCGCTGAGCTGAATTTCAGCACCTTCTGTCGTGCTGCCCGGTACCGTAGTGACGATAGAGGGATCGTCCGGGTCGACCGAGGTGAACTGGCCGCTTTCAAGCCGGAAGACCGCCGCGCTCAGCGACAGATCGGGATTGATATCCCACTTCACGCCGATTTCAGTGTTCTCGAAGACCTGTGGCTGCAGGTCCTCGGTCGTCGTTGTCAGTGTAAGGAACTGGTCGCCTGAACTGGGCAGGAAGGTCTCGCTGTAGCTGGCATAGACCGACACGTTTTCCGCCGGCTTGTAGATGAAGCCGAGGCGTGTGGAGATTTCCTCGTCGACCCGGCCGCGGTGGCCTGTATCGCCCGGGTTCAGCGCTGCGCGGCGATCGAGCACGGCGACGTCGAACCGGTCGAAGCGCAGTCCAGCCATCAGCTTGAAAGTGTCGGTAAGATCAATCTGGTCCTGGATGTACACAGAGATGGCCTCGACCTCGGACGACCGGTCCCGTTCCGGCGTGACGAAGGCGAAGTCGGGGATGATGAGCGGGTCGGAGAGCGGGACCGAGATCTGGTCGTCGCCATTGCTCGCGAAGAGATTGTCCAGGCGGGCATTGTCGGTGGACTGGCCGGCATATTCCGCGCCGAACAGGAGGGTGTGGGCCATGGAGCCCGTGTCGAATTCGCCGACAAGATTGCCCTGAAGCAGCAGGTTTTCACGGCCCGTGGTGTCCTGATAGCCGTCGAGCGTGACGAGGGCCGGTGTGACCGAGCTGTCCAGCCCGGCCGGATAGAGGTTCTGGTACAGCTTGTCGTAGTCGGCGTACTGGGCGGTGATATTGCCCCTGAGCGCGTCGTTGAAGGTGTGATCCAGGCGGGCGCGCAGGATGTGGGCCTGCAGCGTGGTGCGGTTTTCCTGGGGCGAACCGAAGAAAGTGTCGTCATATCCGCGCAGCGGGCGGTCCGGACCGCCCGCGACCGTGACCGACGGAACGCCGCGGTCGACCACCCGGTCGTCGTCGAGATATTCATAGTAGAGAACGAGGCGGGTCTGCGCGCCGAGGTCGAAGCCCAGAGTCGGATTGATGCCAAAGCGTTCACCGTCGAACACGTCACGATGGCTTGCGAGCGTTTCGGCAAATGCGTTCAGGCGCAGGGCGGCATCATCGCCGATTGCGAAATTGGCGTCACCGCTGATGGAGCCGGCACCGAACGTGTTGAGGCTGGCGGCTGCACTGGCGAAGTGTTCGCCGGTTCGCGGATCCTTCGTGACGCGGTTGATCACGCCGCCACCGCCGCCGCGGCCGAAAAGGAGGGCGTTGGCGCCGCGCAGGATCTCGATCTGCTGGATATTGTACAGCGGCCGGAAGTACTGGACGTCGTCGCGCATACCGTTGAGGAAGAAATCGGCGGTCGTCTGGTTGCCGCGAATATTGATGGCGTCGCGGTGTCCCTCGCCCTGGCTGATCGACAGGCCCGGCGTGTAGCGCAGGACATCGCCCAGATCGTCGAGGGCCTGATTGTCGATCTGTGCTCGCGTCATAATTGTAAGGCTTTGCGGCAGGTCGATGACTGGAGTCGGCGTTTTCACGGCATTGACCTGATCGAGCGACAGGTAACGGCCACGCACTGTGACAACGTCTTCCTCGGCTGCCTGCCGGGCGAGCGCGACGCCGGAATTGAGCGCGCAGACGGCAGTCGCAGCGAGAAGCAGGGAAAGTCTTTTGGCCATCGTTCGAAATCTCCGATCCAGACAAGTTGCCCCGCCTCTAGACGGGGTGTTCTTGCCAATCAATCGCATTTGCAGGTGATTGCAGCGCGCCCCGCCGGGGGCGTTGCAATTAAGTCGCAATCTGCTTGCCGGAGTCGCAAAAACAAATCCCGCCAGTGTGGCGGGATTTGCAGGACTTCAGGATCGAAGATCCGTGGATGTGAAACGTCGGCCGCGCCGGTCAGCCCGGTTCGGGTCGGACGATGTCGTCGGACAGGTTGGCGATCACGTCGCGCGCGTCGAACGCGTTGGGATCGTCGGGCTTGGTGCCGCGCCCCAGGAAGATCTCGGCGCTCGCCTCATAGCGGGTCGTTTCGCGATAGCGCGTGTCGTCCCAGAACGGATCCCGCCAGCCATGCCAGCCCCAGCGGGGATGGTAGTAGGAATAGTGCACCGGGAAGGCGGAATAATAGGATGAAGCGAAACTGCTCGCCGTGACGCGCGTGTCCTCGTCCGTCGCACGGGTGACCACGGTGAAATAGTCATACCCCTGTTCCACCGTCAGTTCGGCCGCGCGGTAAAGCAGGTAGGTTTCCACGGTTTCACGGTCGGTCAGCGAATTCCCTTCGAAGGAGAGCCGGAACCGGTTGGTCTCGATCTGCTGCTCTTCGAAGCCCCGGCGGCTGCCGTCGGCGGCCTGGTAGGGGGTGGGCGATGCACAGGCGGCCAGCATCGAAACGGCTGCCAGTGAAAATAGAACGCGCCTCATGTCGGGCTCCTTGGGACTCGTGTTACCCTCGCATTCTGGATTATGACGGGTCTGGCCGCGGTTGAAAGGGGCCGCATTGCAGTTTGGGCAAGAATTGATCGGCTTTTCGCGGAACAGCGGGCCGGTCGAAAAGGGGGTAAACCGGAATGACCGGCATCATGCAGGGAGCAGGACTGGTTGCAGCGCTGTTGATGACGGCGCAATCCGATCCGGATCCCGAGGCCGTTCGGGGGGCGCTGGTCGAGGCGTGCGAGGCGGCTGGGGGATCGCCCGGCGCCTGTGCCTGCGTGTCACGCGAGGCAAGCTCGCGCTTCAATGAGCGCCAGATGCGCGTGATCGTGGCGGCAATGCCGGACATGCAACGGGTCGGTGAACCGCAGGCCCTGGCCGACCAGCTCGGCTTTTCCTTCGACCAGATCCTCAATCTGCGCCAGCGCGCCCTGCGGGCGGATACCGTGATCCGCTCGGCCTGTGGTGCAGGCCTGTCCCGCGAGGACTGAGCGGGGGGCGTACCGCTCAGTTCAGCCGCATCTGACAATCGGCGAACCGCCACTCGGCCGGCCGGATCAGGCCCTGATGGGCGATCCGGACCGTGTGGATGACGGCATCGATCTCGTTCTTCCAGAAATCGAGAAACCGGGTCAGACGCGGATATTTCGGCGCCAGGTCCTGGGTCTGCCACACAAAGGTCTGCAACAGCGCCGGATGGTCGGGCATGTAGTAGGTCACCTCGGCCGTTGTCAGCCTGAGGCCGCGGATCTGTTCCGCAAAATCGCGATCGACTTCCCTCATGATCTGCCTCCTTGCAGCGATCGAGCCTTCCGGCTCCAGCCCCCGCAACGAATCAAGATTATGAGAAACCGATGAATGAAAGCTGACCGCCGCCGGTATGGAGGGCCGGCGTCAGGGCAGGTCGATTTCCAGGATCACGGTCGCCGGCTGTTCGCCGTCCGGAGTTTCGCCGTCTGCCGGGAAGCGCGGCCAGGCTGCGTTCGCGACCAGCCAGGCCCGCCCGTCTGCCGGGTCGATCAGCGTGGGTTCGGCCAGCGCGCCGGTCATCGCCGGATGGCCGCGCAGCAGAACTTCGGTGCTCGCCACGGCATGGCCGTCTGCATCGAGATCGATCGCCATGACCTGGTGCGGCCGGGTGCCGTTGCGCACGGCCAGGATGCGGCCGTCGCGGGTCTGGCGCAGCCCGTCAATGCCGATCAGGCTTTCCGTCCCGCTCCGCACCAGCGAGACCGACCGGTCGCCCAGATCGATCCGCCACAGCCCCATCGCATAATCGGCGACGTAGAGCGCGCCCCGGGCGAGTGCAACGCCCTGCAGGCTGACGAAGCGCGGATCCTCTGCCAGGACTTCCAGTTCGCCGGAGACGCTGTCGAGCACATAGACCCGCGGCGCCTGGCTGTCGGAGGCGTAGACGGTGCCGTCGCGCACGGTGAAGTCGGCGATCTGCACGGCATCGTCGATCTGGTAGCGGCGATAGAGGTCGCCGGTCACCAGGTCGAAGGCGAACAGCGCGGTGCCGCCGGCCTCGCCGTCTTCCAGCGGTGTCTGTTCGATGGCGGCAGATCCGGCCCAGACGACGCGCGTGCGATCATCGACCGCAAGGCCGAACACCGACCACAGCCCGTCTTCCCGGTCGGCAAAGACCTGGGGTTCGTCGCGGGCAAAAGGCTCCAGCAGCAGGATTTCGCGGCCGGTGACGGAGGAGACAAAGAGGCGGTCGGTCTCGATATCGACCGCGACACCCTCGATCAGCGCGCCGGGCCGGTCGATCCGTGCGGCGACTTCCGCCTGCCCGACCGGGGCGCTGTTGGTAGCGAGCTGACCGGCGACGGCTTCGAAGCGCGCCGTGTTGGCCGTGCGCAGCAGGTCTTCCAGGGGCTCCGGATCGAAGACGATACCGGCCCGGGCCATGCGTTCCAGGGCCCGGAAGCCGTCTTCAGGATTTTCCGCCCTCAGGGCCACAATGGCGAGGCCGCGCAGGATGGCGGGGTGAGACGGTTTGAGGTCGAGGGCGGCTTCCAGCAGGCGTCGCGCTGCTTCGTAATCCGCATTGCCGATGGCGGTATTCGCCTCGGCGAACATCTGCTGGGCTAGTGCTTGCGGCGTGGTCGCGTTTTCCGAAGCGCCGGGCTGGGCGGCAGCCGGAGCGGCGAGCAGGGCAAGCGGCAGCGCAAGGCGCAGGATCGTGTTCATGGACATCTCCCCCAATCTGTCCCCCGAACCGTGTCACGATCACGGCATGAAGCGGGATATTATGGGAAATATCACAGGCGAAAAGGTGGCTTTGCGGTGCAAGGCGCCGGCGGATCAGATCTGCGGTTCAGATTTTCAGGGCGAGATCGACCTCGCCCTCGTCTTCCACGGGGCCGGTGAGGATCACATGATCGTCGGCGATGCGCCATTCCACATGCAGTTCGCCGCCATCGGCCATGATCGAGGCCGAACGGTCGGCCAGGCCGCGCCGGTGTGCGGCCACCAATGCCGCGCAGGCGCCGGTTCCGCAGGCCGCGGTAATGCCGGCGCCGCGCTCCCAGACGCGCAGGCGGATATGCGTCTCGTCATAGATCTGGGCGAAGCCGGCATTGACGCGTTCGGGAAACAGCGGGTCGTATTCCACTTCCGGCCCCAGCCGCGCGATCGGCAGGGTCTCGACATCCTTGACGAAGAAGACGGCATGCGGATTGCCCATGCTCACCGCGCCCGGGCGCTCGATGCGGATGCCGCCGGCTTCGGCGACATAGTTCAGCGCAACCGTGTCCATGTCGCGCGCCAGCGGGATGTCCTGCCAGTCCAGCCGCGGCTTTCCCATGTCGACGCTGATAGTCAGCGCGCCGGCGCGTACCGCCTGGAGCAGACCGCCGGCCGTGCCGATGCTCACCGCGCGCTGCCCGCTCTCCTCCATCAGGAACCAGCCTGCCGCCCGCGTTCCATTGCCGCAGGCACCGACCTCGTCGCCATCGGCATTCCAGATCCGCATGAAGGCATCTGCGCTGTCGCTGTGCTCGAGCACGAGCAGCTGGTCGAAATGCAGCTCATGCGCCCATGCCCGCACGGTATTCCGGGACAGGCCGAGAAAGCCGGCATGCGCGCGCGCGTCCGCGAGAACGAACTTGTTGCCGGCACCATTCATCAGTCGCGCTTTCATGCTGCCCCGATAGCGCCGTGACGCCTTTACGTCCAGCACCAGTCCGGGCTTAACTGCGCGCGACAAAGTCAAAGGGGTGACTGACATGACGTTGAAGAAGCAGTTCTGGGCGTTGAGCGCGGGGGCGCTCGCGCTCGCCGCCTGCTCCCAGCCCGCGAGCGAAGAGAGCGATACCGTGACGACCCAGACACCGGACACCACCAGCGAACGCCAGATCGTCCAGATCGATCCGGAAAACGATCCGCGCGTCTGGCTCGAAGAGGTCGAAGGCGAGCGGGCGCTGGAATGGGTCGAGGGCCAGAACGAGCGCACCTTTGACCGCCTGCGCGGCGATGCGCGCTATCAGGGACTCTACGACCAGGCGCTGGCGATCTATCAGAGCGAGGACCGGATTCCCTATGGCGCCTATTATGGCGGCTATGTCTGGAATTTCTGGCAGGACGCCGACAACACCCATGGCCTGTGGCGCCGCACCTCGCTGGCGAGCTATCTCTCCGAGGCGCCGGAATGGGATGTCATTCTCGATCTCGACGCGCTGTCCGAAGCGGAAGACCGCAACTGGGTCTGGCGCGGCGCCAACTGCCTGGCACCGGATTATGACCGCTGCATGCTGACCCTGTCGGACGGCGGCTCCGACGCGGCGGTGCGCCGTGAGTTCGACGTCTCCGACCGTACTTTCGTCGAGGGCGGTTTCGAAACCCCGAACGCCAAGGGCGGTGTCAGCTGGGTCGACGAGAACACGCTGCTGGTCGGTCTGGCCATCAGCGAGGAAGATTCCACCGACAGCGGCTATCCCTCGGTCTCCTACCGCTGGGAACGCGGCACCGACCTGTCCGAAGCGACCGAAGTCGTGCGCGGCGACCGCGAGGATGTCGGCCTGTTTGCGTTCCGCACCGAGGACAGCGACGGCACCGTCTACATGATGGCCTCGGAAGCCGACACCTTCTACGACACGACCTGGTGGTACCTGCCTCTCGACAGCGATCCGGTGGCGCTGCCCATCCCGTCAAAATCGGACATCCAGGACTTGTATCAGGGCGAGCTGGTCTTCTCGATCAACGAGGAATGGACGCCTGTGGAAGGCGGCGAGACCTATCCGCAGGGCGCGCTGCTCTCCTTCACCATGGCGGATTTCGTCGCCAGCGGCGAACTGCCGGACGTGAAGACGGTCTATGTGCCGGGTGCGCGTGAATCGATCGGCGGTGTCGGTGCCACGGCGTCGGCGCTCCTGGTGGCAATCGACGAGAATGTCGTCGGCGGTCTGGAAGCCTTCCACTACGAGAACGGAAACTGGAGCTCCGATTCGGTTCCGGTTCCGGACAACATGACCATCGGCCTGGGTTCGACCAATTCGAACGAGGATATCGCCTTCATGAATGCCGAAGGCTTCCTGACGCCGGACTCGCTCTACATGGTCAATGCCGCCGAGCTGACGGTCGAGCCGATCAAGTCCATCCCGGACCGGTTCGACACCGAAGGCCTGATCGTCGAGCAGCATGAGGCCGCCTCGACCGATGGTACAATGATACCCTATTTCGTCGTGCGCCGCGAAGACGTGCCGATGGATGGCACCACGCCGACGCTCCTGTATGCCTATGGCGGTTTCCAGGTCTCTATCCGCCCGAGCTATTCCGGCTCGCGCGGCCAGCTCTGGCTGGAAAACGGCGGTGCCTATGTCGTGGCGAACATCCGCGGCGGTGGCGAGTTCGGTCCGGCCTGGCACCAGGCGGGTCTGAAAATGGACCGACAGCGCATCTATGACGACCTGATCTCGGTCGCCGAGGACCTGCACGAGCGCGGTCTTACCAGCCCGCGGCATCTGGGCGTCTATGGCGGCTCGAATGGCGGCCTGCTGACCGGTGTGATGTACACCCAGCGTCCGGACCTGTGGAACGCCGTCGTTTCGGCCGTGCCGCTGCTCGACATGCTGCGCTTCAACCAGCTGCTGGCGGGTGCATCCTGGATGGGTGAATACGGCGATCCGTCCGATCCGGACGAGGGCGGTTTCCTGCGCTCGATCTCGCCCTATCACAATGTCGATGCGAACGGCGACTATCCGGAAATCTACCTCTACACCTCCACCAAGGATGACCGCGTGCATCCGGGCCATGCCCGCAAGTTCGCGCACCTTCTGGAGGAGCTGGGCCATGACTATCTCTACTACGAGAACACGGCCGGCGGTCACTCCGCCGCGGCCAATCTGGAAGAGACGGCCCGCCGCGACGCGCTGCTCTACACCTTCCTGATGCAGAAGCTGATGGATGATGTGGACCCGCTCGACGCACAAGACCAGGCGCCGGCAGAGCAATAGGCTCCGCCGGCCGGACGGCCACAGAAAAGCCCCCGGAGCCTGGCTCCGGGGGCTTTTTGCTGCACGCTGATCTGTCCGGTCAGTCGAAGGCGGCGTCGACCGGCCAGTCCTCGTCGGCGGAGCGCCAGAGGATGGAGGCGATCTTCCATTCGCCCTCAATCTTGAACAGGGTGATGAAGTTCACGCCTGTCACGAAGACCTCGCCGGTCACGCCGCTCACGCCCTCATAGGCCGAGCGCACATAGGCCAGCTCGCCGTAGATCGTGGTTTCGGTGCGCGTGGGACGCTCCGTGAAACCGTTCTCCACCAGCCAGGGACCGGAGCGTTCGATATAATCGTCCAGCGTGATGACACGGCCGCGGCCCTGCCCGTCCTCGCCCGCTGAAACGGCGCCCATGGCGGCGCCCGGCAGGTAAAGCTCGCGCATGGCGTCGAAATCGCGCGCCTGGCCGACCGGACCGGAAATCACGTCATACACCGCCTGAACGGTGGCCTCGACGTCGGCCCGGTCGTCGGCCTGGGCCGGCGCAATGACAATGGCGGCAGTGCTGGCGGCGAGGGCCGCGCGGATCAGATGTTTCATGAAACCTCCCCGGATTGATCGGGGCAGAGTTTCACCGCTCCTGCCGCCAGGGCAAGTTACTCATTGGACAGGCGGGTGCAGGTGAAGCCCCGGCGCTCCGTCTCGGCGTTGGCCATATCCGTGTCCGCATCGATGACGCGCCGGTAGAGAATGAGGCCGCGAGGCGTGGGGGCTGAAACGGCATGGAAGCCGGCCGGAACCCCGTTGCTGCCGGCATCGCCGGTCAGCACGATGCCGACGGGCGAGGCATCGCCATCGCGGTCGCTGAAGACGGCGAAATTATTGGTCCGGGCATCGTAGAAGCTTACCGAGGTATAATTGCCGTCGGCGGGCCAGGGTGCCTCGACAATGACAGGCCGGTCCGACACGTCATAAACGCACACAGAATAGAGAATATCCGGACTGGCGCGCACAATGGTCTGGTTGTCTTCGCGCAGGCGCGGCGCGTGACGGACATCGCCGGTCTCGCCGCCCAGCGCACCGATCCGGTCGATCGCCTTGCCCATGATCACACCGGGAATGGCATTCAGAGCCAGCCAGAAGCCGGCAAACGCGGCGATGACAAAGAGGCCGAGCGGAAGAAGCCAGCGCATCAGCTTGCCTCCCCGCAATCCAGACGCTCGATCTCCGGCAGGTCCAGCGTTTCAGGGGCTTCGAGAACGACCGGGTCGGGATGATAGAGACGCAGCGTGATCGAGAAGGCGCCGGACCGGCGGGTCGACAGCCAGGGCGTATCGTCAGTGCGCCGGGGACCGGCGATGAAGGTCCAGTCCGCATCGCCCAGATCGGTCCGTGTCAGGGCATGGGCCTCGTCGCCATTGGCCGGCAGGAAGTTGTCCTCGCCGTACAGGGTGAAACTCCACCAGCGTGTCGGCAGGGCGCCGCCGCTCACGCGGTACTCGCAGGTTTCGCGCAGGGTCCGGCCGTCACTGTCTTCGAATGCCATGAAGTAGACCGCCTCGGACCGGTTGAGGGCGAGCAGGCCGCGGCGTGCGACGATGGCGCGCGTCACCGGTCCGGCATCGCTGGCACCGATCAGCGGATTGGTTGCCCAGGGGCCGACGCGTGTTCCCCCGATCTCGAGCGGACCGAAGACCAGAAACACCGCAAGCGCGGCGCCGGCGACAAGGCCTGCAAGGACAGGAATGAGCGAACGCCAGATCATGGGCTCACTCTAGGGCGGCATACCGCGCTTTGGAAGCGGTTCGCGTCAGGCGGCCTTGTCGGCCTGGGTGGCGAGTTGCTGCAACAGGCCGTGGATTGCCTTCAACTTGGGGCGGCCGTCTTCGGTCTGGGCTTCGCTCAGTCCGGCGGCCGACTTGATCTGGCGCAGCGCGCGGGCCTGTGCGTCGGTGGAGCACCGGCCCAGCGGCAGGGCGCCGCCGGTTGCCAGGCGCAGCAGGGCCGACGCCTTGTCGAGAGCCGGACGATCACCGGCTTCGACCATGTTGAGGATCTTGCTCTGGTCGATGATCTTGACGCCGAGCTCGTCGAACTTCGCCGACAATTCCTGTTTGGCGTCCTTGGGGTAGGTCCCCTTGAGCACTTTTTTCTGGTGCGCGGCCAGGCGCGCCAGCCGTTCCAGCGGCTGAGCGCCGCCGCGGATATAATAGCCGTCCGCCTCGGACGATCCGATGGTTGCGCGGACATAGCCGGCCAGCTTGCTCTTGTTGGCCTCGCCCACAAGGTTTTCCTCGAGCATGAGCAGGCGGCTGACCTCTTCGTCGATATCGGCCGAGTGCTTGAGCAGTTCGTCGATCACCTCCGGCTGCAGGAGGCGGGCCGAGCGCGCCGCGAACGTCTTGATCAGGCCGTCGGCCGGCAGCAGCGAGTCCGAGGAAATCACCAGGCGGCTCGCCAGATCGCGCGCCAGGCGGACCTCTTCGCGCACGCTCGTCGGGCGCAGGCGGGCCGGGCGTTCCAGCTCCTTGAGCAGGCATTGCGCGATCACCGCGCGGCAACTGTCGAACTCGCGCGAATGGGTCCATTTCGCCAGACGGCGGGCACAGTTCGGCGCCATGCGCAGCGCATCCGCCTTGCCGTCGCCGTCAAACAGGCAGGTCAGCCGCTCGATGGTCTCTCCGAGATCCTTGCACTTGCCCAGCAGGGCCTCGCGCCCGGCATCGAAGCTGATGACTTCAGAGATATAGCTGTCCACCTCGCCCAGCGCGAAGGCGCGTGCATCATCACCCTCGGGCAGCGTGTCCGCCATGTCGAGCAGGGCTTCCAGCTTGTCACCATACTTGCGCTCGTGGCGCAGGCGGTCGGCCATCGCGGCGCGCAGCGTGTAGGCGCGCTTGTCGCCGGCAAAAATACCGTTCGCGATATCGGCGAATTTCGCCTTTTTGGGGTATTCCGGCAGTTTGGCGTCGCGGGCATCCTTGTAGATGCGGCCCAGCGCCTTCTGCACCAGCTCGTTGAGCTGTTTGACCAGGGTCTGGACATTGGCGTCCTGATCGCGTGCGCTGGCCACGGCCACTTTCTGCACCGCATGCTGCAGCTCGGTGCCCGAGGCTTCCAGGCTCTCCACGAGATCGGCGCGGTGCAGAAGCTCCATGGGCAGGGCCTGCATGCGCTCCAGCCAGCCGGTCAGCACCCGCTTGATGGTGTGCCGGGCGTGCGGCTTGGACAGGTCGTCCGGCGTCAGGCACGGCAATTGTGCTTCATTGGTCTTTTCTTCGACAGCGCCGTAGGTCTCCGCCCCGGCCTCGAAAACCGTCACCGAGCGGAACTTGCGCGCCTCCTGGCAGAAGGTTTCCTTGCTGACCCGTGCCGAGCCATCCTTGTTCTTGGCCAGCAGCGTATGGGCGAGCTTGAGGGCGGCGTCGCGGCTGTCATGCGCCTCGGCCAGGGCCCAGCCTGCCTTCCGGTTCTTCTTGAAAAAAACCTCGTAGTGGATGTCGCCCAGCATGTACCCAGTCCCTTTGAACGGCGGAATACTGTCGCAAGAGGCTTAAAACCCGGTGAACCATGGGGATAATCGGCGCTCGATGCTTGGCGCGATGTGCAGTGCGTGTCTATTGTCGCCACAAATTCAGGTTTCCATGACGGCCTGGACATAACCGAGCCCGGAGACAGCATGGCTACGATTGCACTGGTCGACGACGACGAAAACATCATCACGTCGGTTTCCATCTTCCTCGAAGGCGAGGGCTATCACGTGCGCACGTATAATGATGGTGCGTCGGCGCTGACAGCCCTGGCGGAAGATCCGCCGGATCTGGGCATTTTCGATATCAAGATGCCGCGCATGGACGGTCTGGAACTTCTGCGCCGTCTGCGTCAGTCCTCGAACATTCCCGTCATCTTCCTGACCTCCAAGGATGACGAGTTCGACGAGGCCCTGGGGCTCAATCTCGGTGCCGACGACTATATCACCAAACCCTTCTCCCAGCGTCTTCTGGGCGAGCGGGTGAAGGCGGTGTTGCGCCGCGCCCGCGGACAGGATGCGCCGGTCGGCAGCGGTCCGCTGGAGCCGGGCGACAGCAAGCCGCTGGAACGCGGCAGCCTGGTGCTCGACCCCAATCGCCACGCCTGTTCCTGGGGCGGGGAGCCGGTGCGCCTGACGGTAACCGAATTCCTGATCCTGCAGGCCCTGGCCACGCGTCCGGGCTATGTGAAGAGCCGCGACAATCTGATGGACGCGGCCTATGACGATCAGGTCTATGTCGATGACCGGACAATCGACAGCCACATCAAGCGCATCCGCAAGAAGTTCCGCGAAGTCGACAAGTCCTTCGACGCCATCGAGACCCTCTACGGGGTGGGTTACCGCTATAAGGAAGACTGACACGGCATCCTGGCGAAGCGGGTTGCGCCGGGCCGGCACGGTCCTGCGCAATCTGACGCCGCGTCCCAGCTCGCGGCTGGCCCAGCTGATCCTTGTTGCCAATTTCGTGGCGCTGGGGGTGCTGGTTGCCGGCATGCTGGCGCTGACCGAGACCCGCCGCGGCCTGGTCAATGCCAAGCTGGATTCGCTGCGGGCCCAGGGTGAGCTGATCGCCAATGTCCTCGCCGAGGGCGCGTCCGACGGGGCGCCGGCGCCCGTGCTGCGCAATGACGATGCGCGGGCCATACTGCGCCAGCTCTACGTGCCCGAAGAGTCACGCGTGCTCGTCTTCGACAAGGGCGGGCAGATCGTTGCCGACAGCCATTTGCTGGCCGATGTGTTCGAGGAAACCGTGCTGCCGCCGCCGGGCCAGCCCCGCCCGGATCTGGCCAATACGGCCCGCAGCCTGCCCAGCCGCATTCTCGATACGGTGTCCAACCTGTTGCGCTCGCCCGAGGAGCGCGCTGCGCTCGATCGGGATCTGGGCGACGAGGTGCTGCAGGTGATCAATGGCGAGATCGTCGCGGGCGTGCGGCGCGAGGGCGATGGCCGCCGCGTCGTGTCGGTGTCCATCCCGATCCAGCCTGTTCGTGCCGTCGTGGGCGTCGTCACGATCGAGAGCTATGATCTGGACCGTCTGATCGAGGCGGAACGGCGCGCGCTCCTTCCCTTCGTGCTGATCGCGGCCCTGGTAACGACGATGTCGTCGCTCGCGCTGACCGTCTTCATCGCCCGTCCCGTCCGGCGCCTGGCCCGCGCTGCACGCGAGGCCCGCCGGGCCGGCGGCCGCCGGGTGAAAATGCCCGACCTGCGCTCGCGCAATGACGAGATCGGCGAGCTCGGCGTTGCGCTCTCCGACATGACCGAGGCGCTCTATGACCGGCTCGATGCGATCGAGAGCTTTGCCGCCGATGTGTCGCATGAGTTGAAAAACCCGCTGACCTCGATCCGCTCGGCTGCCGAAGTCCTGCCCAATGCGCGCGATGCGGAACGCCGCGACAAGCTGCTGGCCGTCATTCTTGCCGATGTGCGGCGGCTGGACCGGCTGATCTCGGACATTTCGCGCGCGTCGCGCGTCGATGCGGAACTGGCGCGCGAGGATGTCGGGCGGTTCGATCTGGCCGGCCTGCTGTCCGAGCTGGCCGATACCTATAACGCGATGGATGGCCGGCGGGCCGAGATCCTGGTCGAGCGCAAGGTGCGCAACGGGCTGGTGCTGGGCCGTGACGGACCGCTGGGTCAGGTTTTCCGCAATCTGCTCGACAATGCGATGACCTTCAGTCCCGAAGGCGGCAAGGTGTGGGTGCGGCTGGTGCGGGGGCATCGCAATGGCCGGCCCAGCCTTCTGGTGCAGGTCGACGATGAAGGGCCCGGCATTCCCGAGGCCAATCTGGAGACCGTCTTCCAGCGCTTCTACACCGAGCGCCCGCGTGGTGCGGCCTTCGGCACGCACTCCGGCCTGGGTCTGGCGATTGCACGCCAGATTGTCGAAGCGCATGGCGGCCGGATCACGGCCTCGAACCGCAAGGCCGAAGGGGGCGGGGTCGCCGGTGCACGCTTCACTGTGGAGCTTCCCGCAGCGTCACCGGACTGACAAATTGATCCGACCGTTGCAAAAAGACGCTTTCCCGCCGTTCAAAGGCACGGTTAGATATCCGTCATGATCGGAGTCGTCGTAGTCTCTCACGGCCGTCTGGCTGATGAATTCGTGGCCGCCACAGAGCACGTGGTGGGCCCCATGGATGCGCTTCTGGCTGTCTGCATCGGACCGGATGACGACATGGAAAAGCGCCGTGCCGACATTCGCGAGGCGATTGCCGACGCGGATCGCGGCGAAGGCGTGCTTGTGCTGACCGACATGTTCGGCGGCACACCGTCCAATCTCGCGATCTCGCTGCTGGATCCGGGCAAGGTCGAGGTCATCGCCGGGGTCAACCTGCCGATGCTGATCAAGCTCGCCGAGGCCCGTTCGCGGGCCGATCTGGACAGCCTGGCCCGCATGGGCGAGGACGCCGGCAAGCGCTATATCGCGATTGCCTCGAATGTGCTGGAAGGGGCCGGCAAGTGACCCAGATTGCCCGGCGGGCCGTGATCCGCAATGCCCGCGGCCTGCATGCGCGGGCGGCTGCCAAATTTGTCGAGATGGCCCAAGGCTTTGACGCCGAAATCCACGTCTCGCGCGATGGCGAGCGGGTGAATGCCGACTCTATCATGGAATTGCTGATGCTGGCGGCGGGCAAGGGCTCCGAGATCGGTATCGAGACGTCCGGTCCCGATGCGGAGAGGGCGGCGGATTCCCTGACCGAGCTGGTCGAGGCCGGTTTCCACGAGGAAGACTGATCCCGCCTCAGCCAGGCTTTGCGCATGAAAAAGGCCCGCACAATGTGCGGGCCTTTTTGTGTCTGGTCAGGTCACCGTCAGGACGTGGTCGTGTCCGCGTCGCTACGTTCGACATCCAGATCCGGAGTGCCGGGCGCTGTGTCGCCTGCCTGGCGGGCCGGCAGCATCGGGTCATTCCCGTCATCGTCGAACAGCGGATCGTCGACCGGCGACGTCGCGGCCGGTGTCGCATTGCCCGCCGCTTCCACGGCCGCAGCCACGCGCGACTCGACTTCATCGAGCGCCGGTGACGTCGATGCGGTTGCGGGTTCTGCAGGTGTCATATCGACGGTTTCGTCCGTCACAGCCGCGTCGGCATCGGGGCCGTCCGCTGTCCCGGCCTGAACGGCTGTCTGGCCGGAAGCCGGCATGGGCGGTGGTGACGCGAGCGGCATAGTGCGTTCGTCTTCCATCGATGCGGTGTCGTCCGCCTCACCGGCATCCGTGGCCGGTGCGTCTTCAGCCGAGCCTTGCTCGGCTGCGCTCATAGCGGCAGCAGCGGCAACGGCGTCGAGGCTGGGAAGATCGTCATCTTCTTCCGGGGCTCCCTCGGCGTCGGCCGGGGCATTGGCTTCCGGCTCAACTGCGTCAGAGGGCTGTTCGGCGGGCTCGGCAGCGCCGGCCTGCAGTTCGGTCTCTTCGGCTTCGGGCGCTGCGTCGCTGGCAGCAGCGTCGTCATCCGTCGCGACAGACGGTTCCGCCTCCGCCTCGACCGGCGGCTCGGCGCCTTCTTCGGCAGACGGCTCGACCGCAGCGACCTCAGCCGGCAGCACGGCTTCGACCGGGGCCGCGGTCGCGTCGCCGCTCTCCGGCTCGGTCGCGGCCGTCACGGGCGCATCGTCTGCTTCCGCCGGAACGGGCGCAGTCCCGGCGTCCGGCACCACGTCATTGCCGGCGTTCTCTGACATATCTTCGGCGTCCGCATCGGCCGCAGCCACACTGCCGGCCTCCTCATCGGCCTGCACGGCTTCGGCTTCGCCGGCATCGTCGGGGCGGGCGCTGGTTTCGGCGGTCGGGCTGGGATCGCCTTCAGCTGCGGCGGGCGGCAATTCCAGCTCGGGGCCGGCTTCTGCTTCACCGTTCGCGGCGTCATCGGCGGGCTCTGCCGCTTCTGCGTCGTCCGTGGCCGTTTCCGTATCGTCCTCCGGTTCGGCTCCGGTGTCGGCGAGTGCCGTGGCCGCAACCGCAGCCGTGGCCGCAGCAGCGGCGACACCGCCGGCGTCGTTGCCGCGGACGCTTTCCTGCGGCGGATTGCGCAGGACATGTCCGGCCAGGCGTTCGACGCGCGCATTGAAACGCCCGGCATCGCGGACCCGGTTGAAGAAGCCGGCCGCAAGGAAGAGAAGGACAGCGCCGCCGATCAGGGCGAGCGTCGCCCCGACACCGCCGAAGATGACACCTGCCATGACGGCGAATGCGGCAAAGGCGGGCACGTAGAGCAGGCGCCAGGACCGCGCGAGATAGGCGATGAGGGCGAGTGCGCCACCGCCCAGTGCGATACCCCATTCGGTGAGCTGGTCCATCGGCACGAAGCCGAGGCTTGCGATCGCGTCGCGCAGGCCGGCGGGCAGCGCGGCTTCCAGACGCCAGCCGGCCAGGCCGGGCGCAAAGGCCAGCAATTCATCCATGATGCTGAAGGCGGGAATGCCGGCCATCATGCCGCCATTCATTTCCGTCAGGAAAGCGTGCAGCAGCGGCCAGACGGCCGCGAGCGCCGTCAGCGCGAGCAGCAGGATCGAGAGCCACCAGTTGAAGCCGCGCGTCACGCCGGAGCGGGCCAGCAGCGTCGTCGCGTCGGGTGTCGTGCGAACCCAGGTCTCGCGGGTATGGTTGATCAGGGCGGCCGGGCGGGAGCGGCGGTTCGGGCCGGCCTGCACGCGCAGGATGGTGGCACTGTCACCCGGCGTCAGGGCGTTGGACGCCTCGGCCAGCCGGACATCGTGATCCATGCCGTCATCGTCGCGCAATTGTCCGGACGCGCCGTCCGCCTGTCTGATTTCTCCGGAAATCGTGAAGAAGTCGATCCGGCGGGCACCATAGGCCTGCCCGGCATGCGCGGTCGGTAACAAAGACATAGTTCAACGCACCTCTGACATCAGGTCATACACCGGGTCCGCGTGCCGGAATGGATCAAATCGGCGCGTCCCTCACCCAATTGGTGGGGAACCCTACAAGTTCGGGGCCGGAAATTGAACGCCTTAATCCTCTCTTAACAAAATGTTCGTCTTGCCGGGGCCGTGAGGAACCGGCTTGAGTGACCCGGATAAAGCGGTAGCTTGCCGGCCATGCGCGCAATCCTGATCCCTCTCCTGCTTGTTCTTTCGTCCTGCACCGCTGTGCCGCAGGCGATCCCGCTGCCCGGAACGGGCGCGACGCGAGGCCCCTTCATCCCGCGCGACGAATTCCCGGTTCCGCCCAATGTCGAGCGCCTGATCGGTCCGGAAGACTGTCGCGGCTCCACGCTCGCAGCCGCCTCGGCCGATATCCCCGACTATCCGGTGCGAGCCTGGTCGCTGGGGCGGCAGGGCTGGGTCGTGGTGCGGTTCGATGTCGAGGCCAATGGCGATGTCGACAATGTCCGTATCGCGCGGGCCGTGCCTGATGGTCCGTTCAACCGGGAAAGCCGGCAGACGGTCAGGGCCTGGCAATTCCGGCCGCTCGACAATGGCGTGGACCGGCTGAACAATTGCGTGGTCATGTTCGAATTCCGCGCCGGCGAAGTCGCCCTGCGCTAGACGCGTGCCGTTGCGGCTGTAGCGTTAATTATTTTTGCGGCCTCAGGCATCGCCCCGGACTCGCGCGCCCGGTATCATGCTGATTCGCGCGGACCCGACACGGGTGGGCAAAGGGCCGCGCCCAGGACAGCTCGATGACGGGACAGACATTTCAGATCGTGACGCTCATTGTCACCGTCGGCGCGATGGCTTTCGCTGTCGCCGTCGGGCTGTGGGCGTACCGTCTTACGGCTGGTGCCCGCACGGCCCAGCTGGTCTGGCGCCGCAAGCTGGCCGAGCTGGAAGACCGCCTTGCCCGTGCCGACAGCGTGTTCGGCGCCCATCCGGGCCTGGTCCTCGTCTGGGACGACGCCACGTTCGACGAAAGCGATACGGGCTGGGGCCAGCCGCGCATCTTCGGCTCCTCCGTTGCCCTCGCCTCTCTGCTGCGTTTTGCCGAAGCGACCGACGGCCCCAATCCGGCCGGCATCCTGATGGAAGGCCTGGCGGATTATGAGGCGCGCTCGGCGGGCGGTGACGAAACAACGCTGCGCCGGCGCTTCAACGAGCTTGCGCAGAAAGGCCAGCCCTTCTCGCTGACCATTCTCGGGCCGTCCGGCCGCTTCCTGGAGGCTGATGGCCGCGCCGCCGGAACCCAGCTGGTCGTCTGGCTGTCCGACGCGACGATCCGGGGGCTGGAGGAATCCAATGCCCGCGGCCGGATGGAAGAGGCGCGCCGGCTTGTCTCGAAGGATCCGATGGCCTTCCTCGACATGCTGGGCCGCGCCCCGGTTCCGGCCTGGCGGATGAATGTATCCGGCCGTCTGGAATGGGTGAACCTGGCCTATGTCGCCGCCGTCGAGGGCAAGGACATCGATACGGTGCTGCAAAAGCAGACGGCACTGGATGCAGGCATGTCCGATCAGGCCGTGCAGGCCGCCGAGCAGGGCGAACCCGTATCGGAAACCCGCACGGTTGTCGTCGAGGGCCGCCGCCGCTCGATGCAGTTCCTCGTCTTCCCGGTGTCGGGCGGCGCAGCCGGCTTCGCGATCGACTCGACCGAAGCCGAGGAAGCCAAGTCCGATCTGGCGCGCTTCCGCCGGGCCCATGACGAAACCCTGAACCACATGGCCGAGGCCGTGGTGGTGTTCGACCGTTCCAAGCGCCTCAACTTCTACAACACGGCCTTCTCGCGCCTGTTCAAGCTGGACGATGCCTGGCTGAACGAGCGCCCGGGTCATGGGCAGTTTCTCGACCGGATGCGCGAAAAGCGCCTGCTGCCCGAACAGGCGGACTATTCCGGCTGGAAGACCGACGAGCTGGCGCGCTACGACCTGCCGCCGACTGACGAGACGCCGGACGAGCTGTGGCCGCTGCCCGATGGCCGCACCCTGCGTGTCGCCCGCCAGCGCCACCCGCTGGGCGGTCTGATGCTGATCTTCGAGGACAAGACCGACGAGCTCGCCCTGCGCGCCCGTTACAACACGCTGATCAATGTCCAGCGCGCCACGCTCGACAAGCTGCACGAGGCCGTCGCCGTGTTCGGTGCGAATGGCCGCCTGCAGCTGCACAACAATGCCTTCGAGGATATCTGGGGGTTCGAGGCCGAGGAGCTGGACGGGCAGCCGGAGTTCGACCAGGTCGCCGAGACCTGCGCCGCCCTGTTTGCCGACGACCGGGTGTGGAACGACATCAAGGCGCGCGTTACCGATCCCAGCCCGCAGGCCCGCAAGCAGGTCACCGGCGAGATGCGCCGGTCCGACGATCGCGTGCTGACCTATCTCACCCGTCCTCTGCCCGATGGCGCGACGCTGATCTGCTGGGACGACGTCACCGACAGCCGCCGCATCGAGGAAGCCCTGCGCGAGCGGGCCGAGGCGCTGGAAACCTCCGAGCGCATCAAGACCGAATTCGTCGAGCATGTGAGCTATCAGCTGCGCACGCCGCTCACGACCATTAACGGCTATGCCGACATGCTCGCCCAGGGATTTGCCGGTGCGCTGAGCGATCGGCAGAAGGAACCGATGGCGGCGATCCAGACGGCCGCGGAGCACCTGGCCAAGCTGGTCGACGATATTCTCGATGTCGCGGCGATCGATGCCGGTCAGCTCGAGCTGGATCTGGGTGATGTCGACGTGGCCGACGTGGCGCGCGAGGCCGCCGAGCTGATCCAGGCGCGCGCTGACCACCACTCGATCAAGCTGGGTATCGATGTCGAGGGCGCGTCCGGCCTGATCCGCGCCGACCGGAACCGTATCAAGCAGGTCGCGATGAACCTCCTGTCCAACGCGATCCGGCACGTCCAGACCGGTGGCGAAGTGACCATCGGTGCGCGCCGCTCGGAAGATCAGCTGACGCTCTGGGTAGCCGATGACGGTGAAGGCATTGCGCCGGAAAAGCAGGCGACCGTATTCGAGCGCTTCTCGCGCGGCGAGCGCGGCGGGGCCGGTCTCGGCCTGTCGCTGGTGAAGGAAATCGCCCAGCTGCACGGCGGCTGGGTGGAGCTGCAGTCCGAGCCCGGCAAGGGCACCAAAGTGTCCTGCCACTTCCCGTCCGAGCCGCATGGCAATGCCGTGCCGCCGGAGCTCGACCTGGCCCGCCGCCCGGCGTCGGGCCGGGTGTGAGGCGGGGGCGATGTGGCCGTTCCGGCGCACGCCCCGGCTGATCGAGCTCGACGATATCCCCGAATGCGATTTCGGTGCGCCCTACCCGATGCTGGCGGCGCTCGAGGGCGGGGTCAGTCTCGTTTACCTGATGCCGGATGCCGATCCCGACTGGGACGGAGAAACGGCCCGCATCATCGGTTTCGACACGGCGGACCTGCCGGTTGCGGCCATCCGCTTCGTCCGCCCGCACGCTCACAAGGCCGGGCCGCCCGATGAGGAAACACTTGCAGGGCACCCGCTGGCGTCCCGGGGGCTCTATCCCTGCGGTGCGTTTGAAGTGCGCCGCTCCGACTGGATCGATGCGCTGCGACAGGTCGACAGCATTCGCCCGTCGCATAATGGCGAGCGCTTCCGCAAGCTGCGGCACTTCATCTTCACCTTCCGCGAATCCACGATCGAGGTTGCGGCCGACAGCTACGAGGTCGCGCTTCTGGGGCCGCTGTCCATCCGCGAAGCCCTGCAGCTGGAAGCAGGACGCCTGGCGCGCTAGCTAGTCGCCGCTCGTCAGTGAGCTCAGAATTTCTCTGCGCAGTTGTTCGAACTCAGCCTGGTCGATCATGCCGGCATCCCGCAGCTCCTGCAGCTCGCGCATCCTGTCGGCCGTCGAACGCGGTGTGTCCGGACGCGACGTGGCGACATTTGCCGGTTGCGGATCGCGGCGGGCCGCCTCCTCCGCTGCCGCGCCGGTCAGCCGGTCGCGCGGCGCTTCTCCTGTCAGATAGGTGCTCAGACGCGGGTCCGGGTGAGCGCCCACCCGGACGGCTGCCTCGTCAAGGGCTTGCCGGATGACGTCGGATGCGACGATGGAAATGGAATCCCCATTGGCAAAGTCCGAGCCGTGCGAATAGGGCTCGGTTTCCTCGCTCACGATATGATCCTCGAAGAGGAAGCGGCCTTCGAAACAGGCGCTGACGCCAAGCTTTCCGGTTCCCGACCAGCGTACGCGGAAGCCGGCCCGGTTGCGGTACTGGAAGTCCATGCCCGTAATATGAAGGATCAGCGGGCTTTGAGCGTCCTCGTACCGGCTGATGAGGTTCACGGCGCTGAAATGATCGCCGAGAATGCCGGGCGACAGGTCGGCCAGCGCCTTGCCGAGTGCCACATGGGCCGTTCGCCAGGCGCCGCCCATTGATTGCGGGCTGCCCGACCAGACCAGCGCCAGCACGTCGGGCGGGACCAGGATGTCGACACTGGCTGCATGGACTGTGCCGACGGGCCGGTCTGCCAGGTCGGCGGTTGAAAACCGGGTCGAGATATCGGTCAGGAGACCGTCAGGCATCTGGGACCGGACGGATTGCTCGAAGGAGGCAAGGTCAAACCCTTCCGCGGCCGTGACCTGACGAAGCTGTTCGCGCAGTTCGCGCACCTGTCGATTGGCCGCATCCTCCTGCAGCTCGCCGTTGAAACCGGGCTGGAAGGCCGCCGCCGCGTCGCAGGCCATCGTGAGGTAGGGCTGCGGACGGTTCATGTCTTCCAGGGCGGCCCGGTAGGCGTCGATCACGGCCTGCCGCCGTTCGCGGGCGCGTCGGCGCATGTGCTCGGCTTCGACGAATTCGTGCAGCGCCACATAGGTTTCCAGATTTTGCCGCGTGGCATGGTGGTAGAAATAGTTGAACAGGCGCTGCGGCTCGGGCTCGTAACCCAGTTCCTCTCTCACCATCGCCGCGTAGGACTGGGTGTAGAGGCCGCTCACACCGCCGCTATTGGCCGTGTAGTCGGTTGCCACGAGGGCATCCATGAAGGGCTGGGAATTCCAGCGCTGGAAGAGGCTGGCCTCGAACGCCCGGGCCCGGGCCTGGGCATCCGACCCGACCGGCAGGGCATAGCTCGGCACGAAGGCGTAGGTGTCGTCGTTGACATAGCCGTAGAAGGGATCGCCCAGCGGATCGACCAGAGGCTGGCGAAGCCGCTGATACTCCGCATTCACTTCGTCGACCACCCAGCGGTAGGACGCATGATCGTAGAGCTGTTGCGACCATTCGTCCGTCGCCCGGTCGATCTGCTGCGCGGCGCTCTGGATCAGCTCGATATACTGGCCCACGCCCGGCAGATAAGCAGAGAGCACGGCCGGGCCGGCCGTCTGACCGGCATGGCGCCAGTCACCGTCGGCTGCGGCTTCCAGGGTTTCGAAAATCGTTTCGCCGGTATCGCGTTCCAGTGCCGTGCCGAAGACCTGTTCCGTCGCGGCCTCGGCGGCATCCCACAGGCTGTCCTCGACCCGGCTGCCCGACAGCGCCTTCAGCTCCGCCCACAAATCTGCGTCGGATCGCTCGGCTGGAACGGCGGTCGACGTCCCGGAAGTCTGGAGGTCTGTCTGAGCTTGCGCCGGCGCCATGACCGCCATGCCCAAAGCCAGTGCGAGTGCAGTGCTCGATGTCAGTCGGCGCATGTCCTGTCCCCTTGTTGCCGCCGGAAGCCCTCTCGGGCTAGCGTGCTACATGCGCAGGAACAATAGGACATTCGGACGAGTTGACGCGCTTGGCCCGGGTGCGCGCGGACGGCCAGCTTCGCTTTGCAGCGAGGGCGCGTTAGCCTTGGTGCTCCGGCATCCGGACGATCAGGCCGTCCAGCGCGTCGCTCACCGTGATCTGGCAGGACAGGCGCGAGGTCTCCTGGACGTCTTCGGCGAAGTCCAGCATCGATTCTTCCATAGGTTCACGCGAGCCGGTCTTGTCGGCCCAGGCCGGGTCGACATAGACGTGGCATGTCGCGCAGGCGCAGGCACCGCCGCAATCGGCGTCGATACCGGGGACAAGGTTGCGCACCGCGCCTTCCATGACCGACAGGCCGTTGGGAACGTCGATCTGATGCTCGGTACCGTTGTGCTCGATATAGGTGATCTTCGGCATGCGTAACTCCGTGAACCGCCATGGACATGAACAGCGTTCACAGCAGAGTCAAGATACAGCCTCACCGCTTGCCGCTGCGCGCGGGCTTCGCTAATCGCATGGCATGGGGTCTTCACACACGCATCACCTCGATGGACTGGAAGCCACACGCCGTCTCGGCGTCCGCCTGGCAGCGGTACTTGCGCCCGGCGATGCCGTGCTTCTGACCGGCGATCTGGGGGCGGGCAAGACCACGCTTGCTCGCGCCGTGATCGCGCAATTGTGTGGCATCGAGGATGCGCCCAGCCCGACCTACACGCTTGTCCAGGTCTATGACACGGATACGGGCGAGGAGGTCTGGCACGCCGATCTCTACCGCATTGAGGATCCGTCCGAGCTCGACGAGCTGGGACTGGACGACGCGTTCGACACGGCGATCTGTCTTGTGGAATGGCCGGACCGCCTGGGCGACCGGCTGCCGCGGGACCGGCTGGAAATCCTGTTGAGCGGTGAAAACACCGACTTGGAGTCAGGCCGCAAAGCCCGGATAACGGGATATGGCCGGTGGGAGGAAAGAATTGACGACATCTGATCGTGATCGCGCCCTCGACGCGTTTCTCGACCGTGCCGGCTGGGCCGCGGCCGAGCGCCATCCCCTGGCCGGAGATGCCTCTACGCGCCGCTATGTCCGCCTGGTAGATGGCGCGCGGACAGCCATGCTGATGGATGCGCCGTCGGGCGCCGAGGCGCCGGCCTGCCCGCCTGATGCCAGCTCCGAAGAACGCAAGGCGCTGGGTTATAATGCCGGGGCACGTCTCGCCGGGCCGAATCTGACGGCTTTTGCCGGCCTGTCGGATGCGCTGTGCGAGCGCGGCTTTTCTGCGCCATCCGTCCTGGCGAGCGATCTGGAGCACGGTTTCCTGTTGCTGGAAGATCTGGGTGACGCACTGTTTGCACGGCTGCTGCCGGACCAGATGCATGAGGGCTCGCTCTATGCCGCCGCTGTCGACACGCTGGCGGCGATCTATCGCTCCAGCTTTCCCGATGCGGTCGAGGCCGGTGGGCAGAGCTGGCCGCTGCAGGCCTATGACGCGACGGCCCTGATGGCTGAGGCCGATCTCTTCGTCGAGTGGTTCCTGGGCCGGCATGCGGGGGTGACCCTGTCCGAGGCGGCGCTGGACGAATGGCGCGCGATCTGGACCCGCGCTTTCGGGCGTCTGGAAAACTGCCCGCCCGGCCTCGTGCTGCGCGATTATCACGCAGAAAACCTGATCTATCTGCCCGAGCGCAAGGGCGAGGCCTCGGTCGGCCTGCTCGACTTCCAGGACGCGCTGATCGGACATCCGGCCTATGATCTGGTCTCGCTGCTGGAAGACGCCCGCCGCAATGTCGACCGCAAGCTCGCCGTGCCGCTGAAAGCACGGTTTGTCGAGCGCGCCGGCCTGCGCGATGCGGCCGGATTCGACGCGGCCTATGCCGTCCTCGGGGCCCAGCGCAATGCCAAGATCCTCGGCATTTTCGTGCGGCTCGCCGTGCGCGATGGCAAGGCGCGCTATCTCGACATGCTGCCGCGTGTCGCCCGCCACTTCGCCGGCGATATCCAGCACCCTGCGCTGATGGAGCTGAATCTGTGGATCAAGGCGCATGCCGGCGCCGTGCTGCTGGAAGCGCACAAATGACCCGGATCACCCGCGGCATGGCCCTGGCCGCCGGGCTGGGCACGCGGATGCGGCCGATCACGAATGACCGGCCCAAGGCGCTGGTCGAGGTCGGCGGCAAGGCATTGGTCGACTGGGCGCTGGACCGGTTCGCCGGGGCGGGTGTCGAGGCGTGCGTCGTGAATATCCATCACTTCCCGCAGCTGATGCGCGCCCATCTCGAGCGCCGCACCGGCATGCCGGCCATCACGATCTCGGATGAAACCGGCGAGGTTCTGGAGACCGGTGGCGGTGTGGTGAAGGCCCTGCCTGCCTTGGGCGATGAACCCTTCTTCGTCTCCAATATCGACGCGGTCTGGATTGATGAAGGCGCACGCGAGCTCGACCGCATGCAGGCCGCCTGGGACCCGCAGCAGATGGATGTGCTCCTCCTGCTCGCGCCGATGGAACGTACGCTGGGCTTTGACGGTGCCGGCGATGTCTTCCTCGAAGCGGACGGACAGGTGCGCTTCCGGGGCGCGGCCTCATCGGCGCCCTACGCCTTTGCCGGTGTCCATATCGTCCATCCGCGCATTCTTGCCGGCCGCAAGGCCGAACGCTTCTCCATGATGGACATCTGGAAGGCACTTGAACCGGAGGGGCGCGTCCATGGCATCGCCATGGAGAGTTTCTGGATGCATGTCGGCGATCCGGGCGCCCTGCAAGAGGCCGGGGCGCGGCTGAAAGGGTGAGCGCGCGTATCTTCGATACGCCGGCCCCGCGCCTCTTCACCCTGCCGCCGCAGGACGATTTCCTTCGCACCGTTGCCCGCACCCTGCGCGCCGAGTTCGACGCGGCGGGCAATCCGGATGCCCTGACCCGTATCCTGATCCTCACGCCGACACGCCGGGCATCCAAGGCGCTGGGCGATATCTTTGCCGAGGAAGCCGGGACCGGTGTCGCGCTGCTGCCGTTGATCCGGCCGATCGGCGATGTCGATGTCGACGATCCGCCCTTCGAGCCCGGCGAGCTGGCGGGCATCGCGCCGCCGCCCGTCTCGCCCGCCCGCCGCCGGTTCGAACTGGCGCGGCTGATCCTCGCCAAGGAAGCGGCGCTGGGCCGGCCGATCGGCATCGGCGGCGCGCTGGCGCTCGCCGAGCCGCTGGCGGCGCTGATGGACGATCTGGCGACCGAAGAGGTCGACGACCTCTCCGCCATTGACGAGGCCATGCGCGAGCACCTGCCGGCCGACCGGCGCGAGGCGGTCGAGTTCATCGATATCGTCCAGCGTGTCTGGCCGGCCCGTCTGGACGAGCTGGGCCTCACCGATGCGGCCGCGCGGCGCTCGCTCGTCCTGCGCAAGCTGATCGAGCGCTGGCAGACCAGCCCGCCGGATCATCCCGTGCTCGCCATCGGTTCGACCGGATCGATCCCGGCAGCCCGCGACCTGATGCAGGTGATCGCCGGCCTGCCGCAGGGTGCGGTCGTGCTGCCCGGTTTCGACTGGGATGCCGACGACACCGCCTGGGCTGCTGTCGATGACGTGCACCCGCAATGGGCGATGAAGGAATTCGTGGCCCGGTGCGGGGTGGCGCGGTCCGAGGTTCGCGCCTGGCCGGGCGCCGCCGAGGCGCGTCCGGCCGAGATGCGCCGCCGCCTGATTGCCGAGGCGCTCAGACCTGCCGGCACCACGGATGAGTGGATGTCGCGCATCGAGCATCTGCGCGGGCGTTTCGGCGAGGATTTCTTCCAGCGGGCATTGTCCGGCCTCGCGCTGATCGAGGCGCCGGACCCGATCAGCGAGGCGCGGGCGTGCGCGCTGATGCTGCGCGAGACGCTGGAGACGCCCGGCCGCACGGCCATCCTCGTCACGCCCGACCGTGCGCTCGCGCGGCGTGTCTCCGCCGAGATGACCCGGTTCGGCGTCAAGCTGGACGATTCCGGCGGCGCCTCGCTGGCCGAGACGCCGGCTGGGGCCTTCCTGACCCGCCTGCTCGACGTGGCCGAAGACCCCGGCAGCGTTGTCGCCCTGTCGGCGTTGTGGAGTTCGCCCCTGTTCAGCGCCGGTCATCCGCGCGGAACGGTCCACACCGTCCTTGCCAAGTTCGAGGCCGAGGCCCTGCGCGGCGCGCGGCCCGGGTATGATTTTGCCGCCGTGCGCCAGCGGCTGGACGGCAAATATGTCGAGCTGTTCGAAGACGACAAGGCGCTGGTCCGGACACTGCTCGACGGTCTGGAACAAGCTTTCGCGCCGCTGATCGACGGTGAGACGCGCAGCGCTGCAGCCTGGGCGGAAGCGCATGCCCGTGCGGCGGAGGCCCTGTCCGCGACACCGCAGGGCGAGGGCGCGTTGTGGGGCGGGGAAGGCGGTGAGGCGGCGGCCGGACTGGTCCGTTCGCTGCTGGAAGAGAGCGACAGCCTGCCGGAAATGTCGCTGGCTGACTATGCCGCCGCCGTGCGCGAACTGATCGGTGCGCGGCGCGTGCCGCCCAGGCTGGGCGTGCATCCGCGCCTGCAGGTTCTCGGTCCGTTGGAAGCGCGCCTGATTTCGGCCGACCGGGTGATCCTCGCCGGGCTGAATGAAGGCGTCTGGCCGGCGGGGCTGGGCGCGGACCCCTGGCTCTCGCGCGGCATGCGGATTGCGGCGGAACTCGGCGCGCCGGAGCGGCGCTATGGTCTGGCCGCACACGATTTCGCCCAGCTCGCGGCCGCACCCGATGTGATCCTGACCCGGGCCGGCAAGGCCGATGGGGCGCCGACCGTCGCCTCGCGCTGGGTCTGGCGTCTGAAAACACTGGCCAGCGGCGCGCTGGGCGAGGCCGGGGCCGAAGCCGCGCTGGCGCCGAAGACCGACTATCTGGCCCTCGCGCGCGTGCTCGACGAGACGGGCATTGCGCCTGTACCGGCGCCGAGGCCGGCCCCGTCTCCACCCGTTACCGAACGGCCGCGCAAGCTGTCGATCACGGAAATCCGCACCTGGGTGCGCGATCCCTATTCCATCTTCGCGCGCCATGTTCTCGGCCTGCGCCGGCTCGATCCGGCCGACATGCCGCCGGGCGCGCGCGAACGCGGAACGGCTTTGCACGCCGCACTGCAGGATGTGGTGCCGGATTGGAGCAAGGCAGTGCCCGCCGATGCCGAGGACCAGCTCGTCGCGGCCGCAGAACCCTACCTGCTTGAATGGGGATTCCAGCCGGGTGAAATGGCTGTGGAGCTGGCCCGCTTCCGCCGGGCTGCGGCCTGGCTGGTCGTCTGGGAACGGCGCCGTCGCGATCTCGGCATCACGGTCGACCAGGTGGAGATCCGGGGCGAGCGGCGACTGGACGGGCCGGCCGGCGATTTCGTGCTCTACGGACGGGCTGACCGGTTCGACCGTCATCCCGATGGCCGGATCGATGTGATCGATTACAAGACCGGCTCCAGCGCCTCGCCCAAGGAAGTCGCGGCAGGGTTCGATCCGCAATTGCCGCTGACCGCCGCGATCGCGGCAGCGGAAAACGGCTTTCCCGATCTGGCGGCTGCGCCGGTGGCGGGGCTCTATTATCTGGCGCTGCCGGGCAATGCGAAGGGCGGCGAGGAACGGCGTGTGGACAGCGGCCGCAACCAGCCGGACGCCATGGAGATGGCGGAGAAGGCGCTGGAGGATCTCACCGGCTGGATCGCCCGTTTTGATGACGAAACGATGCCGTATGAAAGCCAGACCCGCGCCAAGTATACCAATGATTACGGCGATTTCGACCATCTCGCCCGCCGCGGGGAATGGGCAAGTGCGCCGGATGGGTCGGAGGGCGACACATGAACGCGCCCGGTTTCGACGATACGATCCGCGCGGCCGCCTCCGACGCCCAGAAGCGGGCCGCCCATCACGGCGTCAGCGTCTTCGTGGAGGCCAATGCCGGTTCGGGCAAGACACGCGTCCTGGTCGACCGCGTGGTGAACATCCTGCTCCAGGGCGTCGCGCCGGAGGAAATCCTCTGCGTCACCTACACCAAGGCCGCCGCGGCCGAGATGAAGGATCGCCTCTTCACCCGTCTGGGGCGCTGGTCGGTGGCGGGGGCGGAGGAGCTCGAGCGCGATCTGCAAGAGCAGCTGGGTCATGAAGATCTGCCGGTCGGGAAGGTTGAGGACGCCCGCCGCCTGTTCGCCCGCGCCCTGGAAACGCCGGGCGGCCTGAAGATCCAGACCATCCATGCTTTCTGCGAAAACCTGCTGCGGCGCTTCCCGCTGGAAGCCGGTGCTCCGCCCGGCTTCGACACGCTCGACGAGGCCGAGGCAGCCCGGCGGATCGATGCCGCGCGCCAGCGTGTGCTGTGTGCCCTGCCGCCGGAAACGGTCGATCTGGTCCTGCGCACCGGCGGGCCGGACGCGTTTGCCTCCATCATGGGCTGGGCCCGCGGCCGCCGGCATGATTTCCGCGATGCGCTGGAGCGGGCGGGCGGCCCGGACGGGCTGGTCGACACGCTCTACACCACGCTTGGTCTGGAGATCGGTGCCACGGCGGATACGCTGAAAGCGGCAGCCTGGGCGCAGGCGCCGCGCGATCGTCTGGAAGAGACGGTCATCGTCCAGCGCAATCATGGCGGCAAGACCGATGTGGGGCGCGCCGATCTGATCGAGCAGGCCCTGAAATCCGACCGGGCCGAAGACGCGTTCGCTCTCTACGTCCAGGTTTTCTTCACCGACAAGGGGCGCGGAACACCGGCCAAATCGCTGATCACGGCAGGCTGTGACAAGGTCGCGCCGGGTGTGAAGCCGATGCTGGAACGTGAATGTGCCCGACTGGAAAAGGTTCGCGACCAGGTCCGGGCGGCGGCGGTTGCGGAAGCGAGCGCGGTGGCGATCGATATCGCGGCGCGCTTTGTCGAAGCCTATGAGGACGAGTTGCAACGCCGCCGGGCGCTTGATTTCGACGACCTTGTCCGGCTGGCCGGCAACCTCCTTCGGCCTGAGAACGCGTTTTCCGGCTGGGTCGGCTACAAGCTCGACGGCACGCTGGCGCATGCACTGATCGACGAGGCCCAGGACACCGCGCCACGGCAGTGGGACATGATCCGCGGTCTGACGGCGGAATTCTTCGCCGGTGCAGGCGCGCGCGAAAGCGGGCGGACCCTCTTCATCGTGGGCGATGAGAAACAGTCGATCTATTCCTTCCAGGGCGCCGAACCGGCCCGCTTCATGGAAGAGGGCGACCGTCTGGCCGCGGCCGCCAGCGCCGCGGAGCTGGGCTTTGAACGTCCCGGTCTGGATGTGTCCTTCCGCTCGGCGCCGGAGATCCTCGCAGCGGTGGATCAGGCCTTCGCGCCGGAGGCGGCTGCCTTCATGGCGCCGGAGACGAAATTCCAGGCGTCCGACCGCCCCTTCGCCCGCTATCAGAGCCATCGGGCCGCACGCATGAACACGCCCGGCTGTGTCGAGTTCTGGCCCGCCGTACCCAAGCCGGAAAGCGTCGAGGAAGCCTCGATCTTCGATCCGGTCGATGCGAGTGCCCGCGGTTCGGCGCGGGACATCCTGGCCGAGACGGTCGCCGAGGAGATCCGCGCCATGCTGGCGCGCGGTGATGGCGTCTGGGAAGAGGCGCGCGGCGCGTTCAGCCAGCGCCCCGTCCGGCCCGGCGATATCGCCATCCTCGTCTGGCGCCGCACGGGCGGCTTCTTCGAGGAAGTGATCCGCCAGCTCAAGCTGAAGGGCGTGCCGGTGGCGGGGGCCGACCGCATGGTGCTCAAGGAGCAGACGGCGGTGAAGGACATGCTGGCGCTGGCGCGTTTCGCGATCACGCCGGGGGACGATCTGGCGCTGGCCGAACTGCTCAAATCGCCCTTCTTCGACCCGGCAGACGGCGGTCCGCCCGCGATCGACGATGATGTGCTGCTCGATCTGGTCCGCCGCCGCACCTCAACGCGACGCGGCACGCTGTGGAGCGCGCTCTTCACCAGCGACGATCCGCGCCTGTTCGAGGCGCGCGACGCTCTGAAGGCCGTGCGCGACGCAGCCGACAGCGACCGGCTCTACGATCTCTTCGCCAGCTTTCTCAATGCGCGCACGCCGACCGGCGAGACACGCTGGGCGCGGGTCTATGCACGCCTGGGCGAGGAGGCACGCGATCCGCTGGAGGAATTCCTGGCGCGGGCGCTGGATCATGAGCGCGAGGGCGGCGGGGCGCTGTCCTCCTTCCTTGCGGCGATCGGGACCGAAGATACCCAGCTCAAGCGCGAAATGAGCCATGACCGGGACGAGGTCCAGGTGATGACGGTGCACGCCTCCAAGGGGCTGGAGCGGCCGGTCATCATCCTGCCGGACACAACACGCTCACCGCTCACCGGCAAGGGCGATGCGATCCTTTCCCATCCGGAAGCCGGTCTCATCTGGTCGCAGCGCAAGGCGGAGGACCCGCCGGCCGTGGCCGAATTGCGCGAGACGGCCGCCAACCGGCTGAAGGCCGAGCATGGCCGCCTGCTCTACGTCGCCCTGACCCGCGCGCGGGACCGGCTGATCGTGTGCGGCTGGCGTCAGGGCGCTGGCGCGCTGGGTCAGATTTCCGACGACAGCTGGTATGCACGCCTGGCCGAGCACTGGGGTGGCGAGGGCTGGGACGAGATCGAGACGCCGCTGTCTGCCCGTATCGCGGAGATTGGCAGCGGTTTGCGTTTCGGGCCTGCGCCGGTGGCGCTGGGTGCGGCCGAACGGACCCGCCGTGCGGTCATCGACATCCCGGACTGGGCGCGCATTCCGGCCCGCAGCGAACAATCCGGTGTGCGTGGCGTGGCGCCGTCAAGCTTCCTCGGTGGCGAGGAGGCGGATTTCGAGCCGCCGGTTCTCTCGCCCCTGGCCGATCCGGGTGCGCACCGGTTCCGTCGCGGCGATGTGATCCACAAACTCCTGCAGACCCTGCCGGACCTCGCCCGCGAGCGCCGGCGCGAGGCGGCGGAGCGCTTCGTAGCGGCCCAGCCCGACTTCTCCGACGCCGACCGGCAGGTGATGATCGAGGAAACGCTGGGCATTCTCGACCATCCGGACTTCGCCCCCTTGTTCGGTCCGGGCAGCCGGGCCGAGGTGTCGCTCGTCGGCCGGGCGCCGGATCTTCCCGGAAATGTGATCGTGCGCGGCCAGGTCGACCGGCTGGTGGTGACGGACAGCGAAGTGCTGATCGTCGACTACAAGACCAATCGCCCCCCGCCGGAAAACGTTGCTGCAGTGGCGAAAGTGTATATCGGCCAGCTGGCGACCTATCGCGCCCTGCTTCGCGCGGTTCATCCCGGAAAAACGGTACGTTGCGCCCTGCTCTGGACGGATGCAGCACGGCTCATGGAAGTGGCAGATGCGGTGATGGACGCCGTGCTGGACGGGGCGACGGCTTGACGGCGGCGGCGGGTCTCCTTACCTCACGCGCCATCCATTGTGTCCGGATCTTCGGGCACATGTTCGTTAAAGGCCCGAAAAAAAGGAGTTTCCCATGGCGACCAAGGCGGTCAGCGATGAATCCTTCGAAAGCGACGTTCTCAATGCACCCGGTCCGGTCCTCGTGGACTTCTGGGCCGAATGGTGCGGGCCGTGCAAACAGATCGCCCCGGCCCTCGAGGAAATCTCCGAGGAACTGTCGGGTGAGCTGACCATCGCCAAGGTGAATATCGACGATCATCCGATGACGCCCGGCAAGTATGGCGTGCGCGGCATCCCGACCATGATGATCTTCAAGGACGGCCAGGTCGTCTCCACCAAGATCGGCGCCATGGCCAAGGGCAAGATTTCCGAATGGGTCAAGGAAAGCCTGTAGCCTTCCCGACGCTTTTCGAATGCTGAAACGGGCGCTCCACCGGGGCGCCCGTTTTTCTTTGCGATGAAACGCGAGGACGAACCTCCCTCTCCCCTGGGAGAGGGATCGAGGGAGAGGGGGAAGACACCGGCCCCGGAGCTCCAGGCGTCGAAACCGGGGTTTCCCCCTCATCCGCCCTTCGGGCACCTTCTCCCAAGGGAGAAGGGGTGTGGCCCTGCCTAGCCCGGCGTCCGATGCGGCGGGGCGTCGCCCAGTGCCAGGGCTTCGCCGGCGAGGTAGAGCGATCCGCCGATCAGGATGCGCGGCGCGGGGTGTTCCTTGGCGGCATTCTTCATGGCCGGGATCAGGCCGCTGGCGATCTCCGCCTTCACGCCGCCGGCCTGGCAGGCGGCGACGACATCGCGTGCGGACTGCGAGCCGCCGCGGCCGGACTTGAACTCCACCGCGATGAGGCGGCGCGCCAGGCCGGAAAACTGGCTGCACCAGGCGGTGACGTCCTTGTTGGGCGAGAAACCGGCAATGATGACCAGCGGGCGCTCGTCACGCTCGTCCATGTCGGCGAGGGCGTGGGAGAGGGCCTTGGCGGCGGCTTCGTTGTGGCCGCCATCGAGCCAGAGCTCGGCACCGGCCTTGCGCGCGATCTCGCCGAGCGGACCGCGGGTGATGCTCTGCAGGCGGGCCGGCCAGGTCGCATTGGCAATACCGGCTGCCGCAGCGCTCTCGGGCCATTGCAGCACGGCCGCTGCGGCCGCCGCGGCACCGGCATTGAGGATCTGGTGCGGGCCCAGCAGGCCGGGGGCTGGCAGGTCCCAGACGCGGCTTTCATCTTCGTAGATCAGCCGCCCGTGCTGGATATAGGCATTATAGTCGCGGCCCCAGATGAAGGCCGGCGCACCGACCTTGGCAGCCTCGTCCAGAATGGCGGCTTCGGCGTCGTCAACCTGATTGCCGACCACGACCGGAACGCCGAACTTGCAGATGCCGGCTTTTTCCCGCGCGATCTGGCGCAGATCGGATCCCAGGAATTCCTGGTGGTCGAGGCTGACCGGTGTGATCACGCTCAGCGCCGGTTTGGCGATGACATTGGTGGCGTCGAAACGGCCACCCAGACCCACTTCCAGGATCAGCCGGTCGGCGGGATGTTCAGAGAAGAGCAGCAGGGCCGCCGCCGTGGTGATCTCGAAGAAGGTGATCGGTTCACCGAAATTCGCCGCCTCGCAGCGGGCAAAGGCCTCGATCAGTGTCTTGTCGTCGACCGGGGTCGAGTCGAGCAGGATGCGTTCGTTGAAATTCACCAGGTGGGGCGAGGTGTAGACATGCACCCGCTCGCCCTTGGTGCGGGCCATCTCTGCCAGATAGGCACAGGTCGAGCCCTTGCCGTTCGTTCCGGCAACATGGACGGTCGGCGGCAGATGGTCCTGGGGATTGCCCAGCGCCGTCAGAAGGCGCTGCAGGCGTCCGAGGGAAAGATCGATTTTCTGCGGGTGCAGGCTCGCAAGGCGCACCAGCGCGTCATCAAGGTCCTGACGGCGCGTGCTAATGGCTGCCCCCGTCGCTGGCGACATGGTCGGCCGGCGGCGGTGTTAGAGACGCCGGCATCGACGTTCCGGGGCGTTTCATCATGACCCTCAGCATGCGCGCCAGTGTACCCGGAATGTCCCGGCGATGCACGACTTTGTCGACCATGCCCTTTTCCAGCAGATACTCAGCGCGCTGGAAGCCTTCGGGCAGTTTTTCACGGATGGTCTGCTCGATGACGCGCGGACCGGCAAAGCCGATCAGGGCGCCCGGCTCGGCAATATGGACATCGCCCAGCATGGCGTAGGAAGCGGTGACGCCGCCCGTGGTCGGATCGGTCAGCACCACGATATAGGGCAGACCGGCATCCTTGAGCATTTCCACGGCAATCGTGGTGCGCGGCATCTGCATCAGGGAGAGCGTGCCCTCCTGCATGCGCGCGCCGCCGGCGGCCGTGTAGACGATCAGCGGCGCCTTGCGGGCAATCGCTTCCTCGGCCGCCTTGATGAAGCTCTCGCCGGCGGCCATGCCGAGCGAACCGCCCATGAAGGCAAAATTCTGGACGAGGACGACGCTTTCCAGACCGCCGATACGGCCGACCGCAATCGCCATCGCATCGTCGCGACCGGTCTTCTTGCGGGCAGCGGTCAGGCGCGAGGTATAGGGCTTGTCGTCCTTGAATTTCAGCGGGTCGCGGGGAACTTCCGGCGTGTCCAGCTCGGTGTAATCACCGTCGAAGGTGAACTGGAAGCGCCAGGCCGGGCCGATGCGCATGTGATGCCCGGCGGGCGTCACGAACAGGCCGGCTTCCAGATCCTTGTGGAACACCATCTCGCCCGACTTGGGGCATTTGACCCACAGATTGTCCGGCGTGTCCCGCTTGGAAAAGATTTTCGACATGCCCGGCGGGGTAATCTTGGACAGCCAGTTCATTCCCGTATCCCGATCGTTCATCGGCTTGTCTTCCTTCAGCGGCGTGCAGCGTGCACAGCGGACGACAGGCGCTTTACCAACTCCGTTGCCCCGGCAACACCGCCTGAATGCATGGCATCGACGATGGCCGAACCCACCACGACCGCGTCGGCCGTGCGGGCAATGGCGGCGGCCTGGTCCGGTTCCTTGACGCCGAAGCCGACTGCCACGGGCAATCCGCTGGCGCGCTGGACGCGGGCAACAGCCTCGCCGACTTCGGTTACCGCGCCGGACCCGGCACCGGTCACCCCTGTCGTGGAAACGTAATAAACGAAGCCCGACGTGTTGGCGACAACGGTCGCCAGACGCTTGTCGTCGGTGGTCGGGGTCGCCAGGCGGATCAGGGCGATGGAGTATTTGCCCAGCGCCGCGCGCAGCTCGTCGTCTTCCTCCGGCGGCACGTCGACGCAGATCAGCCCGTCCACGCCGGCCTTTGCCGCGGCCTTGGCAAATGCCTCCCAGCCCATGTGATGGATCGGGTTGGCATAGCCCATCAGGACGATCGGCGTGTCCTTGTCGGTCTTCCGGAATTCCGCCGCCTGGGCGAGCGTGCCCTTCAGCGTCATGCCGGCTTCCAGCGCCCGCAATGCGGACGCCTGGATCGCCGGCCCGTCGGCCATCGGATCGGTGAAGGGCATGCCCAGCTCGATCACGTCGGCGCCGGCGGCCGGCAAAGCGTTCAGAAGCGCCTGGCTGTCGCCATCGCCGGCCATCATGTAGGCGACGAAGCCGGCCCGGTTATAGGCAGACAGTTCGGCGAAACGGGTGTTGAGGCGGTTGGTCATCTACAGTTCCACCCCCAGCATGCGGGCCACCTGGGGCACGTCCTTGTCGCCGCGGCCGCACATATTCATCAAGATGACGCCGTCCTTGCCCAGCTCTTTGGCGAGATCGCGGACGCGAGCCAGGGCGTGGGCGGGTTCCAGGGCCGGGATGATGCCTTCCAGCTTGGTGCACAGCTGGAACATTTCCATGGCCTCGGTGTCGGTTGCCGAGACGTATTCGGCGCGCTTCATGTCGTGCAGGAAGGCGTGTTCCGGACCGATGCCGGGATAGTCCAGCCCCGCCGAGATCGAGTGGGCGTCAATGATCTGGCCGTCATCATCCTGCAGAAGATAGGTCTTGTTGCCGTGCAGGATGCCCGGCTTGCCGCCTTTCAGCGAGGCCGCATGCTTGCCGGTCTCCACGCCTTCGCCGGCCGCTTCGACGCCGATCAGGCGCACTTCCTCGTCCTCGATGAAGGGGTGGAAGAGCCCCATCGCATTAGACCCGCCGCCGATACAGGCAACGCAGGCATCGGGCAGGCGGCCCAGGCGTTCCTTCATCTGGGCGCGCGCCTCGCGGCCGATGATCGACTGGAAATCACGCACCATGGCGGGATAGGGGTGCGGGCCGGCGACCGTGCCGATGACGTAGAAGGTGTCCTTCACATTGGTCACCCAGTCGCGCAGCGCCTCGTTCATGGCGTCTTTCAGCGTGCCGGTGCCCGAGGTGACCGGCACGACCTCTGCGCCCAGCAGCTTCATGCGGAAGACGTTCGGTGCCTGGCGTTCCACATCCGTGGCGCCCATGAAGACGGTGCAGGGAATGCCGAAACGCGCCGCCACGGTGGCCGTCGCCACGCCGTGCTGGCCGGCGCCGGTCTCGGCGATGATCCGCGTCTTGCCCATGCGGCGGGCCAGCAGGACCTGGCCGAGACAGTTATTGATCTTGTGGCTGCCGGTATGGTTCAGCTCGTCGCGCTTGAACCAGACCTGGGCGCCGCCGAATTCCTCGGTCAGGCGTTCGGCGAAATAGATCGGGCTGGGTTTGCCGACATAATCCTTCAGGAAGAGGTCCATCTCGGCGCGGAAGTCCGGATCCGCCTTGGCGGTCTCATAGGCCTCTTCCAGCTCCAGGATCAGAGGCATCAATGTTTCGGCGACGAAACGACCGCCATAATCGCCAAACCGGCCCCGCGCATCCGGCCAGGCCGAGAGCGCATTGGGACGTGTATCGGCGGACACGGGTTCGCTCATGGCTCGGCTCCTTGGTTGGTGCGCACTGGCGCGGTCAGACCGCCAGGGCGGCGGCAAAGGCTTGCATCTTCGCGGCGTCCTTGACGCCCGGTGCGCTCTCTATGCCGGAAGACACATCGACCGCGCCGGCCCCTGCAGCCGCGACAGCGGCGCAGACATTGGTTGCATCCAGCCCGCCGGACAAGAGCCAGGGCACGGAAATCTGCAGCGATTTCAGCAGAGCATAATCATAGCCCGTACCGTGACCGCCCGGACGGTCGGCGCCCTTCGGCGGTTTCGCGTCGAACAGGATCATGTCGGCGATGCGGTCAAAGGCTTTGACGGCGTCCAGATCTGCCGCTTCGGCGACGGGCAAGGCCTTGATAACGCCCCGCTTTGCATAGGCGCGGGCCTGCACGACGCGCTGCGGCGTCTCGGCGCCGTGCAGCTGGATCCAGTCCGGATGCATGGCGTCGCGGATGCGGGCCAGGAGATCGTCGTCCGGATTGACGGTTACGGCGACCGTCTCGCTGGTCTTCGCCAGATGCGCCAGTTCGCCGGCCAGCGACGCGCTGACATGGCGCGGGCTCTTTTCGAAAAAGACATAGCCGGTCCAGCGTGCGCCGGCCTGTTCGGCCGCCGCCACATCCCGCCCGGTCTTCAATCCGCAGAACTTGATATCCGTCATGCCAGACCGGTTAACCTGTCCGGGGCGGCTTGGGAAGCGCGACACAGCGTTGCGCTACACGGTCTCTCCCGCTTCCGGGAAGGCCGGGACGGGCTGGTTGAGGCAGAAGGCCATCGGCTGGAAGAGCATCCATTCGACAAAGGAACGGATTTTCGGTTCCCGCGCACGGTTGCGATCATAGACAAGGTAGTGGGCCACCTTGTGGTCCAGCTCGGACTCGAAGGGGCGGACCAGTATTCCGGCGGCGATCTGTTCGGCAAAATAGAGCGGTGACACGGCCACGGCGGCGTCGCCGGCCGCAATGGCCGCGGCGATCTCCATCGACTGGGTTTCCAGCTCGAGCGCGGCGCGCTCGGGCAGGCCGGACGGGTCGGCACCGGCATTGTCGAACCAGTCGCGCCACCAGGACATCGGCCCGAACAGGCGCAGTTTCAGGAGGTCGGCGGGCGTGTCGATCGGACCGAACCGCTCGACCGCACGCGCCGGAACCAGCGGGGTGATCGTGTCGGCGAACAGGAAGCGCGCCTCCAGCCCGTCCCAGCGGCCATGACCCAGCCGGATGCCGATGTCGGCGTCGCCGCCGGCGATGTCGACCACTTCGGAGCGGCTGTCGATACGCACGGCGAATTCGGGATGGGCGATCTGGAAATTGCCGATCCGGGGGACGAGCCAGTTCGAGCAGAAGGTCGGCAGGGCGGTGATGGTCAGCACGCTGTCACGATCCTCCCGCACCTCGCGGAAAGTGCGCTCGAGCATGCGGAAGGCTTCCGACGTGCCCTGTGCCAGCTGGCGGCCACGCGCCGTCAGCTCGACATGCCGCGCCTTGCGCTCGAACAGGGCGAAGCCGAGCCGGTCTTCCAGCAGCTTGATCTGGTAGCTGACCGCAGCCTGGGTCATGCCGAGGGCTTCGCCGGTCCGGGTGAAGTTTCCCAGCCGGGCGGCAGCCTCGAACACGCGAATGGCGTGAATGGGCGGGAGGTGGTGCGGATCAGCCATAAATTCTCCTTATCAAAGACCATCGAAATCGCGTTGGTCAAGGCGGTTTGGGGCGCCTAAATCATGGTCACGCTTATGACGGAGATGGTCATGACCCTCGCTGAACTGATGATTGAACACACCCCGCCCCGGATTGTGGGCAACACGCACGAACGCCGCAGCATGAGCTGGAGCGGCTGGCTGGTGCCCCGCTTTGAATGGCTGTCCGGCCATGCGGACTGGAACCGCAAGATCTGACGGTTTGCCGGTGGCCCGATGCCGATGGGCTGCCGGCCGGGCGGCGGGTTCCGGACTTTCGTGATGCCGATGACGAAGGGCCGGTGTTCTGCCCGGATGCCGGAGACCGGACCCGCCGCCAAATCCTCCCGACCCGAAAAGCTTCGTTCCCTCCGAAGAGTTTCCCTCCCCGAAGAGTTCCCTCCAACGACAAAGGGCCCGGCAATGCCGGGCCCTTTGTTCATGCAATCGGATTGTCGTTTATTCCGCGAGTTCGGGATGGGTCTCCCGGGACGCATCCACCCGCTCGCGCAGCTCCTTGCCGGTCTTGAAGAAGGGTACGTGCTTTTCCTTCACGGCAACGCTTTCACCGGTCCGCGGATTACGGCCGACACGGGCCGGTCTGCGGCGAACCGAAAACGCACCGAAACCACGCAGCTCGACGCGGTCGCCTTCGGCGAGCGCGTCCGTGATCCCGTCAAGGATCGTGTTGACCACGCGCTCGACATCGCGGTGGTAAAGATGGGGGTTGGCTTCGGCTAGTTTGTCGATCAATTCCGATTTGATCATTGAGCACCTCCGCACCAGAAAATCCGATCCTTGCGCCTGCGGACCCGGCCGTCAATGCGCAGGCATAAAAAAACGGCCGGAGCGTGAGGCTCCGGCCGTTTTCTGTCCGGGTCAGGACGACTAGTTGTCGCCCTTGTCGCCCTCTTTCTCGCGCAGCGCGGCGCCGAGAATGTCGCCGAGCGAAGCGCCGGCGTCAGAGGAACCGTACTGTTCGACGGCTTCACGCTCTTCGGAGATCTCCAGCGCCTTGATGGACAGGGAGATGCGGCGCGAGGCCTTGTCGATATTGGTGATGCGGGCATCGACCTTGTCACCGACCGCGAAGCGTTCCGGACGCTGTTCCGCACGATCGCGGGACAGGTCGGACTTGCGGATGAAGGACTTCATCGAGGCGTCGTCGCCGAAGGAGACTTCGATACCGCCCGAGGTGATCTCGGTGACCGTGCAGGTCACGGTATCGCCGCGGGACACGCCGGACGAATCCATCGGGTCGCCGCCGAGCTGCTTGATGCCCAGGGAGACGCGTTCCTTCTCGACGTCGACATCGAGCACCTTGGCTTCGACGACGTCACCCTTCTTGAAGCTCTCGATGGCTTGCTCGCCGGACTGCTCCCAGGAGATGTCCGACAGGTGCACCATGCCGTCGATGTCGCCTTCGAGGCCGACGAACAGACCGAATTCGGTGATGTTCTTGATCTCGCCCTTGATGGCCGTGCCGGACGGGTGCGTTTCCGCGAAGACTTCCCACGGATTGCGCTGCGTCTGCTTCACGCCCAGGGAGATGCGGCGCTTCTCGGCGTCCACGTCAAGCACCATGACCTGGACCTCTTGCGAGGTGGACAGGATCTTGCCCGGATGGACGTTCTTCTTGGTCCAGGACATCTCGGAGACGTGGACGAGGCCTTCGACGCCCTCTTCCAGTTCCACGAAAGCACCGTATTCGGCGATATTCGTGACGCGGCCCTCGAACACAGCACCGACCGGGTATTTGGCGGCAACGCCTTCCCACGGGTCGGACATCAGCTGCTTCATGCCGAGCGAGATGCGCTGGGTTTCCTTGTTGATCTTGATGATCTGGACTTTGACGGTCTGACCGACTTCCACCACTTCGGACGGATGGCCGACGCGGCTCCAGGACATGTCGGTGACGTGCAGCAGGCCGTCAATGCCGCCCAGGTCAACGAACGCACCGTAATCGGTGATGTTCTTGACGACGCCTTCGCGGGCTTCGCCCTCGGCCAGCTGGCCGACGAGTTCAGCGCGCTGTTCGGCACGGCTTTCTTCCAGCACGGCGCGGCGCGAGACCACGATATTGCCGCGCGGACGGTCCATCTTCAGGATCGCGAACGGCTGTTCCTGGTTCATCAGCGGGCCGACATCGCGCACGGGGCGGATATCCACCTGCGAACCCGGCAGGAAGGCCGAAGCGCCGCCCAGGTCGACGGTGAAGCCGCCCTTGACGCGGCCGACAATGGCGCCGTTGACCGGTTCCTTCTTGTCGAAGGACTTCTCGAGACGATCCCAGCTTTCTTCGCGGCGGGCCTTGTCGCGCGACAGAATGGCATCGCCGAGCGCGTTTTCGATGCGCTCGAGGTAAACTTCGACTTCGTCACCCGCCTTGGGGGCTTCCGAGCCCGGGCCCGTGAATTCGCGCAGCGGGATACGGCCTTCGGTCTTCAGGCCGACATCGACCACCACGAAATCGTTTTCAATCGCGGTCACGGTACCTTTGACGACCTGGCCTTCCGCGAGATCGCGGCCGGCGAGGCTCGCCTCAAGCATTGCGGCGAAATCGTCGGTCGTCGGGGTGAGAGATTCTGTAGACATGTTAAAGGGTTGCTCCGATGCAGCGACAGTATTGCGTCTGTCTGTCCTGTCGCCGCTTGCCGTTTCCGGCCGGTTGGACGTTGTACAAAAGGGCGCCAGACCGGACCGCCACAACGATCGTCGTCACGGAAATCGCGTCTGGAACACCCGGCTATTTTGTTGCGCTAGCGGTGGAAGCGTCACGCCTTTTGGCGCTTTTCCACAATACGGATCGCTGTTGCAACGGCCGCGTCTATACTCAAGGAAGACGTATCAAGCAAGGTCGCGTCGTCGGCGGGCTTCATCGGTGCGTCGGTGCGCTCGGCATCGCGGGCATCGCGCTCGCGGGTCTGTTCGAGCATCGTCTCGAAGCTCAGCGTCTCGCCCTTGGCCCGCAATTCCTCCCAGCGCCGGCGCGCGCGGGTCTCGGCATCGGCCGTCACGAACAGTTTCACCTCGGCATCCGGACAGATCACCGTGCCGATATCGCGCCCGTCCAGGATCGCCCCGCCGGGCTGGGTGGCAAAGGCGCGCTGCAGGTCGAACAGGGCCTCGCGCACCTGCGGGATCGCCGCGACCCGTGAGGCCATGGCGCCGGCCTCGGCCGTGCGGATCCGGTCTTCGTCGATCGCAGACAGGTCCAGCTGTGCCGCCAGCCGGGCGCAGGCCTCCGCGTCGGCCGGGTCGATCCCGGCCTCGATGACGGCCAGACCCGTCGCCCGGTAGAGCGAGCCCGTATCCAGATGCGGCAGGCCGAAATGATCGGCCAGCGCCCTGGCGATCGTACCCTTGCCCGAGGCGAGCGGTCCGTCGACGGCGATGATCATGTCACGCCGGCTCCAGCTGCACGCCCAGCCCGGCCATGTGCGCGAAGAAATCGGGATAGCTCGTGGCGATCATGGCGACATCGTCGACCGATGCGCCCTCGCACGAGGCCAGGCCGAGCACCAGACCGCTCATCGCCAGCCGGTGGTCGTGATGCGTGACCGTGCGTCCGCCGCCCTTCACACCGCCCAGACCGGCGCCATGGACAGTCAGGCTGTCCTCGCCCGTCTCGACGTCGACGCCGCTGGCGCGCAGCAGCTCTGCCGTTCCGGCCAGGCGGTCGCTTTCCTTGGCGCGCAGCTCGGCCAGGCCCGGCATGAAGGTCGTGCCCTCCGCGAAGGCGGCAGCGACAGCGAGGATCGGGTATTCGTCGATCATCGCCGGCGCGCGTTCGGCCGGCACCTCGATGCCGCGCAGCGTGCTCGCACGGGCCGTCACCGTCATGGTCCGCTCGCCGGCCATGTCAGGACCCGGCTCGACCGTCAGCTCGGCTCCCATCTCGCGCAGCGTCTCGATCAGGCCGGTACGGGCCGGATTGTCCATGACACCCGTCAGCGTCACCTCCGAGCCGGGCGTGACGAGGGCCGCCACGATCGCAAAGGCCGAGGAAGACGGGTCGCCGGGGACGTCGACATTGCACGCGGTCAGCGCCTGCGGCCCGGTGAGGCGGATGGTCGAGGCCGGTCCGTCACGCTGCACATCGATAGCAGCACCAAAGGCGGCCAGCATGGTTTCGGTATGGTCCCGGGTGATCTGCGGCTCGTGCACGCGGGTTTCACCGTCGGCGCTCAGCCCGGCCAGCAGAATGGCCGACTTCACCTGGGCCGAGGCGACCGGCGGCGTGTAATCGATGCCGTGCAGCTGGCTGGGCGAAAGACGGGCCGGCAGGCGGCCGTCACTGGTCTCGAACAGGGCGCCCATGGTTTCCAGCGGATCGGTCACCCGGCGCATCGGGCGCGAGGACAGGCTTTCATCGCCGACAAACTCCGCGGCCACGCCACTGCCGGCGACAGCGCCCATCACCAGGCGGACACCGGTGCCGGAATTGCCGAAATCGAGCGGCGCGTCGGGCGGCGCAAGGCGGCCGCTGGTGCCCAGAACGGTCCAGGCGCCCGGGCCCGTCCGCTCGACACCGGCGCCGAGTGCCGCCATGGCCTTGGCCGTGTTCAGCACGTCTTCGCTTTCAAGCAGGCCGGTGATCCGGGTTTCGCCGTGCGCGAGTGCGCCGAGGATCAGGGCGCGATGCGATACGGACTTGTCGCCGGGAGCCTTCAGGCGGCCGGACAGCGCTTTGGCCGGCAAGGCCCTGAAAGGCCCGCTTCGGCGGGACGGAATTTCGCTCATGAAAGGAAAAACTGGGTTTGAGGTGACAAGACGGCGATCAGGTTTTGACAGAGCGCGATGATCGTGGCAACGGGTCCGGCCGAAATTCGAATCTGGTTGTGAAGGGAAGTCATGGCCAAGCCAGAACTGGGAAGTAAGCGCGCCTGCCCGAGCTGCGGCGCCAAATTCTACGATCTGGGCCGCCGTCCGGCCCGTTGTCCGAAGTGCGAGACCGAGTTCGATCCCGAGCTCGAGGATCCGCGCCTGAAGGCAGCACCGGCTCCTGCGCCGGAGGAAGAGGATGAGACGCCGGTCAAAAAGGCGCCGGCCGATGATGACGGCTATGGTGACGAAGACGACGACACGCCGGAAGTCGACGCCGAAGCCGATCGCATCCCCGATGATGACGATGATGATGACGACGAGAACGGTTCGGGCCTCAGCGACGATCTGCCGGACGATTTCGACGATGACGATGTCAGTGATGACGATGATGACGACGACTCGACCAAGGTCCTGATCGACGAGGAAGACGACGAGGATTTCGCCGGTTTCTCGATCGAGGATGAAGAGGACATCTAGGTCGTTCCGGTCATCTGCATTTGACGCGCACAAGAGGCTTGATCCCGGGGAAAACCGGGACTAGTTTCCGCGCTCCTCGCCGGGACCCAATCCGGCGGACAGGATAAGGGGCCATAGCTCAGTTGGGAGAGCGCTTGAATGGCATTCAAGAGGTCGGCGGTTCGATTCCGCCTGGCTCCACCACCCTTCGCCCTGCGGGCTTCGGGTGGTAAACCACCCGCAGCGCACACTTGGGGCGAAGCGGTGTCCTCCGAAGCCTTGGCGAAGGGGGACTGTCGAGGACAAACTCCC
>MRWG01000226.1_pt1 | contig 93446 bp, 84 predicted proteins | sample 1013341 | NCBI WGS metagenome assembly MRWG01 (sample SAMN06117577, study PRJNA244670) | biofilm metagenome | biome: Water; feature: Cathode Biofilm; material: Biofilm; isolation source: microbial consortium enriched at the cathode of a solar microbial fuel cell | place: USA: District of Columbia ...
GGCGTGCATCAGATGAACGTTGGAGTGAATGTTCCCGACCGGCGAGCTGTCACTGAAGATGCGGTTCACGTTGCCGATATAGGCATAGAGCAACGTGACGCCGGGTAGCGCCGTAACCGTCGCCTTGGCGCCGTCGAAGGTCTGGTCGTTCTGGCGCCAAGCGACCGAGCCCACATAGCGGAGATTGTCGAGGTTCTCCAGAAAGCGACCGCCGAGCAGCGCCACGCCCGGGATGTTTTGCGATTCCAAATAAGCCTGATCGACCTCGGCGGACTCGACGTCCACGACAATCGGGTACTGAGTCCTGCCGTTGATCGTATTGTTGAAATCATCGGGCCCGAGCTCGACGACGAATTCGCCTTCGACGCCGGCGCGGAAGCCATGGAAGAAGCCCGATTCGACGCCGGTCTTGTTCCGCAAGGTCGAGGCGCGCGCGTCCTTCGTCAGGTTGGCCTGGTCCACATACTCATAGCGATAGCGCGTGTCGGTCCAGAACTTGCCCTTGAAGAAGCCCTCATGGGGCGCCTGATAGCGGGTCGGCGCTCCTTGCTGCGGGTCGTAATCGGGGCTCTGCGCGAACGCCGCCGTGCCGAAAGCCATCGCCGAGCCAATGAACCATGATCCGGCCACGGCGGACCGGGACGCCTTACGGATTCCCCGCGAATTTGAACCTGACATTCTTGCCACCCAACCCCTCTGCTTTCTTGTTGCGTCGAAGGCGGCGACGAACGCTGAGTTCTCTCCGCCGCCGACTTCACGATTGAGCCTCCGCAGAGACGCGTCCCCCAATGATTGTCGTTATGAGTTTTTTGATTTCCGGCTGACAGGACCCGCAATTGGTGCCCGCCTTGAGATGCAGCCCTACCGCCTCCACGGAAACGGCCTCACCGCTTGCGATCAGGTCATGGATGGCGGTGAGTCCGACGCCGAAGCAGGCACAGATCGTGGGACCCATGTCGCCGGTGTCGTCGGGCGCACGTCCGGCGAGCAATGCCTTGCGCGCCGTCCCATCGAGTTTGTCTGCGCCTAACTGCCGCTTGAGCCAGTCGAGGCCAGGCAGTTCTGCGGCGCCCGAAGCGAGATAGACGCAAGCCTGAAGCCGCGCGTCGCGCAAGCTGGCGGCGCGGTAGGTGTGCTGCATATCGTCCCGGAGCTCGATGAACGCCCCGTCGGCACCCAGCAGTTGGCGGGCCAAAGACTCCCAGCCTTTGGCGCCCACGTTTGTGGCAAAGCGCGTCAGCGTGCCGCCATAGACGGCGGCGCGCGCCCACCAAAACTCATCGGGCAATAGAATTGGGTTCCGCGACAGCAGAAAGCCATGCGCGGCGAAATCGACCGGCGCGATCGAGACCGGTGTCGCTTTCAGGTCGGGTTGCCCGGAATGCGGATCGCGCGCCTGATGCACGAGCGCACCGAGCCGCCCATGAGACGCGGTCTCGCCGTTCCAGTGGATCGGCGCAAAGAGTTCGCCGTCGCGCTGCCCTTCGCCGACTCTCACGCGCAGAACCGCGCTGCCATGGGCCGAGGTCAGCCGCGCAAGGCTACCGTCGGCGAGGTTGGACGCAGCGGCGTCGGCGGGCGAGACTTCCACGAAAGGCTCGTCGATATGACCGCTGAGGCGCGGCGACTTTCCCGTGCGTGTCATGGTGTGCCAATGATCGCGAACGCGCCCCGTGTTGAGCAGATAGGGGAACGCGTGTGCAGGCATCTCGGCGAGCGCGGGAGGATCGATCGTCACGAAGCGCGCTTTAGCGTCCGACGTGAAGAACCGGCCATCTCCGAAAAGCCGCGCCTGGCCCTTACTCTTGGAATCGCGGACCGGCCATTGGACAGGCGCAAGCTCGTTGTAGTCTGCAGGCGTGAGGTTGCTCAGGCCTGAGAGGTCGAAATCACGCGTGCCGTCATTCTCGAAGGCCGATAGCGCCGCATGCTCGCGGAAGATCTCGTAAGCATAGCCATAGGCGAAGGCACGGCCGAACCCTAAGCGCTTCGCCACCTCGCAGACGATCCACCAATCGGGCTTCGCTTCGCCCGGCGGCACGAGGAAGGCGCGCTGCCGCGAGATGCGCCGCTCAGAATTGGTGACGCTGCCGTCCTTCTCGCCCCAGGTCGCGGCCGGGAGCAGCACATGGGGCCGCGCCGCGAGCGTATCGTTGGACGCCACTGCTTCCGACACCACGAACAGGTCGAGCTTGCGTAGTGCGTCCCGCATGGCATCGGCGCGCGGCAGGCTCACGGCCGGGTTCGTCGCCATGATCCACAACGCCTTGATGCGGCCCGCCTCGACCGCCTCGAACAGATCGACGGCCTTCAGCCCCGGCGTCCTCGCCATGGCCGGCGCCTTCCAGAACCGCCGCACCCGGTCCACGCTCTCTGGCTCGAAGTCCATATGCGCCGCGAGTTGATTGGCAAGGCCGCCGGTCTCGCGGCCGCCCATGGCATTGGGCTGGCCGGTGAGCGAGAACGGCCCCATACCGGCACGCCCGATCCGGCCCGTGGCGAGATGGCAGTTGATGATGGCGCTGACCTTGTCGGTGCCTTGCGCCGACTGGTTCACGCCTTGCGAATACAGCGTGACCACCTTCTCCGTGACACGAAACCAGTCGAAGAAGGTGGCCACGTCCTTGCGCGCGACCCCGCACCGCTCGGCAACCATGTCGGGATCGGGCGCTATCGCCTCGGCACGGTCGAGCGCCGCGGCAAATCCGCTGGTGTGCGCACCGATGAAATCGCCGTCGAGTGCTTTCTTGGCGGCGAGATGCGCCAATAACCCTGAGAACAACACACCATCCGTGCCCGGTGCGATCTGCAGCACAAGGTCGGCGTCCTCCGCCGTCGCCGTGCGCCGCGGATCGATGACGACGATGCGCGCGCCGCGCGTCTGCCGGTTCTTGACCATGCGCTGATGCAGGATCGGATGACACCAGGCGGCGTTCGAGCCCACGAGCACGAGCAGCTCCGCGTTATCGAGATCCTCGTAGGCGCCGGGCACGGTGTCGGCGCCGAAGGCGCGCTTGTGACCGGCCACGGACGAGGCCATGCACAGACGCGAATTGGTGTCGATATTGCCCGAGCCGAGGAAGCCCTTCATCAGCTTATTGGCGACGTAGTAGTCCTCAGTCAGCAACTGCCCCGAAACGTAGAAGGCGATGGACTCCGGTCCATGACGCTTCATGGTCTCGCGGAAGCCTGCGGCGACACGGCCGAGCGCGGCATCCCATGAGACTTGCGACATGCGGCCGTTTGCTTCCCGCATCATGGGATGGAGCAACCGGCCGTCGAAGCTCAGCGTTTCCCCAAGCGCCGAGCCCTTGGAGCACAGCCGACCGAAATTCGCCGGGTGCTCGGGGTCGCCCGCGATTGTCGTGCCGCCGTTGCCGTTGGGGCTCGCCAGCACACCGCATCCCACGCCGCAATAGGGACACGTGGTGCGGATCGGCGGGACGGTGAGGGACAAGTCCATGTGCTGCGCCCTAGTACACATCGGTCTGGTAACGGCCCGATGCGCGCAGCGCGTCGACATGGGCGCGCGCTTCCTCGGGCGACACTTTGGCGCCGTTGGCGACGATATCGACCAACGCCGTGTCGACGTCCTTGGCCATGCGCTGCGCGTCGCCGCACACATAGAAATGCGCGCCGCGCTCAAGCCAGGCGTAGAGTTCATCCGCCTCCTCGCGCATCTTGTCTTGCACATAGACTTTCTCGTCGCCGTCGCGGGACCAGGCGAGCGACAGTCGCGACAGCGCGCCTGCGCTTTGCAGGCCTTCAAGCTCGTCCTGATAGAAGAAGTCGCATGTGCTCCGTTGATGGCCGAAGAACAGCCAGGCCCCACCGCTCGCTTTTGTGGCCAACCGCTCTTGCAAGAAGGCACGGAACGGCGCGATGCCCGTGCCCGGCCCGACCATGATGATGGGCAGAGCACCGTCCTCGGGCAGCGCGAAGCCATGCGCCTTCTGCACGTAGATTTTTAGTGTGTCGCCCGGCGCCACGCGCCCATCTAGGAACGTGGACGCGACCCCTTGGCGCACGCGATCGCGCAGGCTGTAGCGCACCGCATCCACGGTAAGGCAGACCTTGCCCGGCTCCGCCTTGGGCGACGATGAGATCGAATAAAGTCGCGGCTGGAGCGGCTCGAGCGCCTCGATGAAGGCCTCCGGATCCGGATGGATGCCCGGGAATTTCTCGAGCGCCTCCAGCACGTCGAGAGTTTCGGCATCGCCGTCCGGGTCCTCGCCTTTTGCCAGAGCCTTGGCCTTTTGCCGCCGCGACCCGCCGGTGAGATACGAGATCAGCTCGAACAACTCATCGGGCGCCGGCGACAACGACGTATCCTCGATCAAGACCTCCCGGAAGGTCTTGTCCATGACCGGGAAGTCGGGCGGCGCGCCGATTGCCGCAATGATCGCGTCGGCCAGCGCCGGGTCGTTCGCCGCGTAGACGCCGAGGCTGTCGCCGACCGCGTAATCGAGCCCGCTTTCGGAAAGGTCGATGACGATGTGGTTCGTCGTCTTCTCGGAGCCCTCGCCGTTGAGCCGCGTGCGTGACACGAAGCTGGCAGGCACCGGATTCTCGCGGCAGCGGCCCGGCGTGAGATCAGCGGATTTCGGCTGCCGCGCCGCTTCCTTAGCCGCCTGCTCGTCCGGATCGATGACGCCGCCGCCCATCTCCTCGACCAGCGACTTGAGCATGCGCGCGGTCGCCTTCCCGCCCGGTACGCACAAGTTGAGGCGCGGCTCGGCCTGCTCGGCGATGGAGGCGGAATATTCCTCGCACGAAGATCCGCATTGGCCGCAGTCCTGTTGCGCCATGGCCGCCATCATGCGCCGCTTGAGCGGGCGTCCCTCAGCGAGCTTCATGCGTTCGTCGAGCGGCATCGCCGGGTCGTGCCAGGGCGCGTCGTCGTCATCCTCGGAGCCGGGAAGCTGCACGGCGCCCGCAGGCGCCGGCGTTGCTCTGGCATCGAGCGAGAGAAGCCCCGCGAAAAAGCCGTTGAGCCAAGCGCGCTGCTCCTCGCTGAAGGGCGCGGACTCCGGAATGAGCGGCGTGGCCGGCGGCGGCGACTGCATGGTCATGCGCTTTGCGCCTCCACCAGTCGGTTGAGTTGATCGATCTCGTGCCGGTTGGCGAAGGCGAAGAACGGCTCCTCCCGGTTTTCGCGATGAGCGAGGTAAGTGCGCAGCAGTTGCTCGATCTTCTGCGGGCAGTCTTCGCGTCTGACGTCGCGGGTGAGCTCGCGCCCGATTTTCGCGTTTGCGCCCGTCCCGCCGCCGACCACGATGTGAAAGCCTTCGACGGTGTCGCCGTCCTCGTTGACCGGGACCTGGCAGGCAATCAGCCCGATATCGCCGATGTAATGCTGGGCGCAGGAATGGTGGCAGCCGGTGAGATGGATATTCACAGGCTGGTCGAGCTCTAGACGGCTCTCCACATGCTCGGCAATCGCCGCGGCCGTGCCCTTGGTGTTGGCGGCGGCGAACTTGCAGCCGGTATTGCCCGTGCAGGCCACCAGCCCGGCGCGGATCGCCGTTGCTTTGGCCGACAATCCTAGCGCCTCGATACGCGCGAGGGCCTCGTTCACGTTCTCGTCGGAGACGCCGGAGACAAGCAGGTTCTGCCACACGGTCAAACGGATATCGCCGTCTCCCAGATCCCGGGCAAGCACGCCGATGCCATTCATCTGCGCGACCGTGAGCTTGCCGACCGGCAGAACGAGGCCGATCCAGTTCAGCCCGCCCTGCTTTTGGGGATGCACGCCGAGATGGGCCATGCGATCCGCTTGGGCGCGCGGTTTCACATGCGCCGCGTTCACGCGGTCGAGCTTGCGGCCGAGCTTCTCCTCGACCGCGGCGAGGAACTTGTCGAAGCCCCACGCGTCGAGCACGTATTTGAGGCGCGCCTTGTTGCGATTGGTGCGGTCGCCGCTATCCACGAACACGCGCACGATGGCATCGGCGACTTTCGTGGCATCGGCCGGCGGCAGCACCACGCCGGTGTCGCGGGCGAGGTCGTGATGGCCTGTGATGCCGCCGAGCACGAGGCGGAAATAGAGGCCCGCTGGCACGGCCGCCCCCTCGGCCACCTCAACCGCGGAGAAGCCGATATCGTTGGTCTCTTCCAGTGCCGCGACCTGCCCTGCGCCGTCGAAGGCGACATTGAACTTGCGCGGCAGACCCGTGAGCGAGCGATCGTTCAGCACATGGAAATGCCAGCTCCGCGCGTAAGGCCGCGTATCCAGCAGCTCTTGGGGATCGATGCCCGCGGTCGGCGTGCCGGTGACGTTGCGGATATTGTCCGCGCCCGAGCCGCGCGACGTGAGCCCGAGATCCTGGATGTTCTCGATGACGTTGATCGCATTGGCGGCGGCGATCTCGCGGATCTGCAGATTGGCGCGTGTGGTCACATGGGCATAGCCGCCGCCGAAGTCTTCCGCGATGCGCGCCACGCCTTCGAACTGTGCCGCGCTCAGGATCCCGTTCGGGATGCGCAAGCGGCACATATAAGAGTCCTGGTTGGGCGCCACATAGAACAGGCCGTAATAGCGCCAGCGGAAATTATCCGGCGGCTTGGGGAACTCGTTCTTCGCGGCCTGTTCGTTGAGGCGGCTATAGGCGTCGAACGGATGCTCCTCCCGCTTCCACTTCTCCGGGTCCACGAGCTTCTTGCCTGACGCCTCGGTCTTGGCCTGGGCCTTGAGATGCGCCGCGTCCGGGCCCACCGGCTCGCCCGCGCCGCCGCCCTCACCCAACGGCTTCAAACCTTGTGCCGCGCGCTTTGCCTGAACGCCCGAGATCAGGCCTTCGAGATAGCTCTTCTGCTCGCCGGAGAACGTCGCGTCCGGCTTTTCCTTGGCGTCGACGGCGGTCATGCGGCCTCCGCTTGCGGCATGGCCGGCGCGTCCTCCCCGCATCCGCAGAACGCGCGGCCGAAGACCAGCGCATCGCGCATGAAAGCGATCGATGTGCCGGAACGAATGAGGTCGAGATACCAAAGAGAGTCCGCCGTATCGCCGAGCAGCACCGCGCCGGCAAGGCGCGTCTCCCTGACGATAAGCTTGCGATAAACGCCCTGCTCCGGATCGGTGAAGAGAATCGGTTCAGTGCCGGGGCTTCCCAGAAAGTCGCCGGCGGAGAACACGTCGACACCGGACACTTTGAGATTGGTGGCAAGCAGCGACCCTTCGTAAACCGCGGCCGCGCCGGCAAGATGCTGCGCCAGGACCCGCGCCTGCTCATAGGCCGGTTCGACCAGGCCGTAACAAAGACCGCGATGCTCGGCGCACTCCCCTAGCGCGTAGATGCCGGGCGCGCTGGTCTGCATCTGATCGTCGACCACAATGCCACGCTTGACGTCGAGCTCTGCCATCCGGGCAAGCTCGGCGCGGGGGCGAATGCCAGCGGCCATGACGATCAAGTCGGCCGGCAGAACGCAGCCGTCGGAAAGGCGAAGCCCCTCCACCTTGTCTTGGCCCTCGATGGCCGCGCTTTCCGCCTCCAGCAGAACCTCGATGCCGCGCGCTTCGAGCGCGGCTTTCAGCATCGCGCCGCCACGCGCATCGATCTGCCGCTCCATAAGCCGGTTCATGAGGTGCACCACGGTGACCTCGGCACCTGCTTTCGCCAGGCCATAGGCTGCCTCGAGGCCAAGCAAGCCGCCGCCGATGACCACGGCGCGTTTTTTTGGCCCGCCCCGCGCCAGGATGTGTCCCACATCCGACAAGTCGCGGAAGGTCAGAACGCCGCAAAGCTCGACACCTGGAAGCGGCAAGCGGATGGGCTCGGAGCCTGTCGCCAGCACAAGCTTCGAGAAGTCGAAATAGCCGCCCCCTGCGAGATGCACCTGACGCGCACGCGCATCGACACGGGTGGCGCGGCGCCCATAGACGAGCGTGACGCCTTTTGACTCCCACCAGCCGCGGGACTTGAGCTCGATATCCTGTTCGGCCACCTCACCCGCGAGCAGGGAGGACAGCAGCACGCGATTATAGGCGAGCGCCGGCTCCTCCCCGATCACCGCAATGGCGTACCGCCCCGGCGCACGCTTCGTCAGCTCGTCGACGAACCGCGCGGTTGCCATGCCATTTCCGACGATGACGAGTGGCTCGCTCATGCGGCGGCCTCGAGCGCTTTGCCGTGCCCCGCTTTGGCTGTCTCCGTCTTGCCGACCGCACCGTGCTCGAACTCGTCGAGGAAGCCGAGGATTGCCTCGCGATATTCATAATAGCGGGGATGGTCGAGCAACGCCTGGCGCGTGCGCGGCCGCGGTATGTCGATCTCCACGATGCGGCCGACCCTCGCGTTAGGCCCGTTCGTCATCATCACCACCCGATCGGCGAGCAGAATCGCTTCGTCCACGTCGTGCGTGACACAGACCGCGGTGACCTCCGTGCGGGTCCACACTTCCATCAGGACTTCCTGCAGCGCCCACCGCGTCAGGCTGTCCAGCATGCCGAACGGCTCATCGAGCAGCAGCAATTTCGGAGAGAGTGCGAAGGCGCGCGCCAAGCCAACGCGCTGCTTCATGCCGTTCGACAGCTCGGCCGCGTATTTTTTCACAGCATCGCCGAGACCGACGCGGTTCAGATAGTAATGCACCACGTCCTGGCGTTCGGCGCGGGTCGCGTCTGGATAGACGCGGTCGACACCAAGCGCCACGTTCTGCTCCGCGGTAAGCCACGGCACGAGCGACGGCGCCTGGAATACAACGGCGCGGTCGGGGCCGGCCTCATGCACCTGGCGATTGTCGAGGATGACGGCACCCAGACTCACATCCTGGAGTCCGGCGGCCATCGACAGCACCGTGGACTTTCCGCAGCCGGAATGACCGATCAGGGAGACGAACTCGCCCTTCTTCATTTTGAGGTCGAAGCCATCGACCACGGTCAGCGGACCGTTCGGCGTGGGATACGTCTTGGAGATCAGGCTGAAGTCGAGATAGCGGTCCTCGCGCTTCGTATCCGCGGCGGCTTTCACGTAGGCCGCCGGCAACGCCTCGTCGGCCTGTGCTTGCTTGGCGAAAAACGGCACCACATTCGGCAGAATGAGGCCACCGTCACCCGCGCCTTTGCGCATCTCACCCGCTTCCATCAGATATTTCGTGATGTCGCCGCGCAGGCGGTGATAGGTCTCATCGTGATTGAGCGCGACGCGATTGCGCGGACGCGGCAGCGCCACGCGATAGTCGGGGCCAAGCGTGCCGTCGGGATTGAGCGGCACGATGCGATCGGCGAGGAAGATCGCCTCATCCACGTCGTTGGTGATCAGCACCATGGTGGCGTCGGTCTCGGCGCGGATCTCGGCAAACTCGTCTTGGAGCTTGGCGCGGGTCAGTGCGTCGAGGGCCGAAAGCGGCTCGTCGAGCAACAGCACCTCGGGCTGCATGGCGAGTGCGCGCGCCACCGACACGCGCTGCCGCATGCCGCCGGAGAGCTCGGCCGGACGACGGTCCCGCGCATGGGTGAGGCCGACCATGCCCATATACTTCTCGGTGAGTGCCTTGCGCTCGGCGCGCGACGCCTTGGCGTGAACGGCGCCTACAGCCAGCCCGATATTGTCCTCGACGGTGAGCCACGGCATCAGAGCGTAGCTCTGAAAGGCAACACCGCGCTCCGGCCCCGGACCCGTCACCGGTGCGTCCTTGAAAAAGACCTCGCCTTTGTCCGGCGCCTTCAGTCCAGCCAACAGCGAGATCAGCGTGGTCTTGCCGGTACCCGAAAATCCGAGCACGGCGAGTAGCTCGCCATCTTCCACGCGTAGATCGATGCCCTTCAGCACCTCGGTGCGGCTTTGAGCCGAACCGTAGCCCGCGTGCACATTCTTGAGTTCGAGAATGGACATATGCCTTCCTAGCGGCTGGGGCTGTGGGTGACGGCCGTCTCCAACGCGACCATGAGCCGGTCGAGCAGGAAGCCGATGATGCCGATGGTCAGAACCGCAACCATGATGCGGGCGAGCGAGTCCGATGACCCGTTCTGGAACTCATCCCACACGAACTTTCCGAGGCCGGGATTCTGCGCCAGCATCTCCGCGGCGATCAGCACCATCCAGCCGACGCCAAGCGACAGACGAAGCCCCGTGAAGATGTATGGCAGCGCGGAGGGCAGCACGACCTTGAACACTTTCGTGTACCAAGAGAGTTGCAGAACGCGGCCGACATTGACGAGATCGCGGTCGATGGAAGCGACGCCGATAGCCGTGTTGATGAGCGTTGGCCATAGCGAGCACAACGTCACCGTCACCGCCGAGGTGACGAAGCTCTTCGGGAAGCCGGCGTATTCCTCGATATAGACCGCCGACACCACCATGGTGACGATGGGCAGCCAGGCGAGCGGCGAGACCGGCTTGAAGATCTGCACGATGGGATTGAGTGCGGCGTTGAACGTGCTCGACAGCCCGCACAGCACGCCGAGCGGAATGGCGATCAGGCTCGCCAGCAGAAAGCCGGTGAAGACCGTGAGCAGCGACGTGAAAATCTGATCGATGAAGGTGGGACGGCCGATATAGCTGCGCCACTTCACCTGGGCGTCCGAGTCCGCCGCGACCTTGTCGGCGTTGCGCTTCTCCTGCCGCTCGTAATAAGCGGCTTCCTTGTCGCGCTCCGCCAGATGATCCTGCCACAGCACGCCCGCCTGCTCGGCCACCGCGGCGGGGCCCGGAATGGCGCCGAGCGAGGTCACCACCCGCGGGGCCAGCATCGCCCACAGCGCGAGAAAGACGGCGATGGCGATCAGCGGCACCATCAGGGTGTGCCAGATGGCTTTTGCTTGCTGTTGCGGCCGGTCGCCGACCGAAAGCCGCGCAATCGGCACGACCCAGCCGAACCCTAGCGGTTTCATTGCGCGGTCCAGGCGCTCGAAGGTCGGCGCCAACCGCTCTTTCAGGGGCGGCGGAGGCGGCGCTGCGGCGTGATCCATAATGGTCATATCCAGTCCTTTTTTCGTGACGCGGCTAACGGACAGGGCGCGCGTCAGCCGCCCACCACCTGATTGCCGGCGACGGTCTGCTCGTCCTTCAAGCCAATCGGAAATTTCGACAGGTACTCGTTCGGTTTCCTGCCGTCGTACTCGATGCCGTCGATGAACTCGGCCGTCGGCGCCTTGAAACCGTCCGTGCCGAAAGGAAAGTCTTCTTTCTTGGCGTAGCCGTCATCGATCAGCGCCTGCGCGGCCCGCATATAAATGTCGGGCCGGTAGACCTCCTTGGCGGTCTCCACGTACCAGTCGTCAGACTTGGCGCTGCCGATCTGCCCCCAGCGGCGCATTTGGGTCAGGTACCAGATGGCGTCGGAGTAGTAGGGATAGGTGGCGTAGTGCTTGAAGAAGACGTTGAACTCGGGCGCCGGGCGCTTGTCGCCCTTCTCGTATTCGAAGGAGCCCGTCATCGAGTTGGCGATGACCTCCTCGTCGGCGCCGACATAGGCGGAGTGCGACAGGATCTTGACCGCCTCTTCGCGGTTCGCCGGATCGTCCAGCCACTGGCCGGCGCGGATCAGGGCCTTTACCACGGCAAGATGGGTGTTCGGGTTTTCCTCCGCCCACTTCCGCGTGACCCCGAACACCTTCTCCGGATTGTATTTCCAGATGCCGTGATCGGTGATGACAGGAACGCCGATGCCCTTGAACACCGCGGCCTGGTTCCATGGCTCTCCCACGCAATAGCCAAGGATCGTGCCCGCCTCCAAGGTCGAAGGCATTTGCGGCGGCGGCGTCACTGAAAGCAACACATCGGCCTGGATCTGACCGGCGGTGTTCTCGGGCGAGTAAAAGCCGGGGCGCAGCCCGCCGGCCGCGAGCCAGTAGCGGAGCTCGTAATTGTGGGTCGAGACAGGGAACACCATGCCCATGTTGAAGGGCTTGCCTTCGGACCGGTAACGCTCGACCACGGGCTTCAGCGCGGCAGCCGAGATCGGATGTTTCGGCTTGCCGTCCTCCCCCATCTCCATATGCGCCTTCATCTCCTCGAACACGCCGTTGGAGACGGTGATGGCGTTGCCGTTCAAGTCCATGGAGAAGGCAGTGACGATATCCGCCTTGGTGCCGTAGCCGATGGTGGCGCCGAGCGGCTGGCCCGCCAGCATGTGCGCGCCGTCGAGCTCGCCGGTGATGACCCGGTCGAGAAGCACCTTCCAATTGGCCTGGGCCTCGAGCTCGACTTGAACTCCCTCGTCCTCAAAGAAGAACTTCTCCTTGGCGATGGCGAGCGGCGCCATATCCGTGAGCTTGATGAAACCGAATTTGAGAACGTCTTTCTCCGGTTCACCGCTCATGGCCGGGCTCGCTGCGAGCCCGAGCACTGTCGACAAGACCGCCAAACCTTTCGCGATCTCCCCCAGCATCTTCGTCCAACACAACATCGTCATCTCCTCGTTCGCCTCTGCGGGCGCGCAAAACAAAAAACGCTGCATCGAGAAACCGACCGCATGCGTGCAGTCAGTCGTCGAGGCAGCGTTGCCTGGAGCGATCCGCCGTTGGACCGCGATAAATTGTTCGGAAGGGTCGTTCCTTCGCTCACCTTTAGAGAGTCAAGAAGCGTGCCAAAGCGGGCTAGGACGGGATCGTCCTATTTTCCAATGTGTTACGTGAAATCGCGATTCGCGCGGGCTGGAGTCTCGTGCGCAATCATTGTGCACTGCACGCAGGCACTGCCGGTTTCAATGGCAGTTGGGCGCGTCAAAACTCACAGATTGAGTTCGGCGAAAGCCTCAAGATCGGTGCCGGCGGACCGGATTGGCAGCGCGCGCAGATGGCCGATGGCGGCTTGCGGATCGAAGGTCTCGCCGCCGAAGAAGGCGCCGGCTTCACCCTCCGTTTTGTAATCGCTGCCCGGGATGTCGATACCGGAGGCCGCGAGCGCCGCGCGATAAAGGTCAGGCCGGTAGACACGCTCCGCAAGCGCAAGGATGTCGAAGGGCTCACGCACCTGTCCCCAGCGGATCATCTGCGTGATGATCCAGACCGCGTGCGACCGCCACGGAAAGGTCGCCGCGTGCCGATGAAACACCACGGCGTCCGCGTCGACAATCTCGGGCTCGTCTCCGCCGCGCCTCATATGCCCAGTGAGCGGCTTGAGAAGAATCTCCTCGGCCACACCCACATATTGAGGCTGCGCCAGGATGCGCGCCGCCTCGCGCCGGTTCTCAGGCTCGTCAAGCCACTGCCCCGCTGCAGCGAGCGCACGCATTGCGTCGCTGAGCAACGCCGCGTTCTTACCTGCCCAGGATTCCCGCACGCCCAGCACCTTCTCGGGGCTCATGGGCCACATCTCGTTCTTGGTCGCGAGGATCACCCCATGACCCTGCTCCACGGCGACGCTGTTCCACGGCTGACCCACGCAGAAGCCGTCCACGCGGCCCGCTTTGAGAGACTCCGCCAAAAGTGGTGGCGGCACGACGATGAGATTGACGTCGTTATCCGGATCGATTCCGGCCGAAGCCAGCCAGAACCGCAGATCGTAGTTATGGCAGGAGAACGGATAGACCATGCCAAGTGTCAGCGGCGCGCGGCCTTCCCTGTCACGCCGGCGCACCACATGCGCCATCGCCTTGGCCGCTTGCATGCCGCCCGCGCGGACCGCGCCATCGTTGGCCCCGCGCATCTCTTCGTAAAGCGCTTGCGACACGGTGATGGCGTTGCCGTTGAGGCTGAGCGACATGGGCGCGATCACGGGCTCCGCCGCGCGTCCCAGTCCGAGAGTCGCCGCGATCGGCATGGGCGCGAGCATATGGGCACAGTCGAACACGCCCACGTCGAGCTTGTCGCGGATATTGGCCCAGGACACCTCGCGGTGAAGCTGGAACGAGAAGTTGAACTGCTGGTCGAAGCCACGTTCGCGCGCGATGATCAGCGGCGCGCAATCGAGCAGCGGAATGAATCCCGCCTGCACCACGCGCTCATGTCGCCTGACCGGCTTCGGTTCGTGCATGGGCGCTACTCCTTCAACAGCTCGAACGAGCTGACGAGCCCTTCGGCCACGTCGGCGAGCCGCTTGCCCTGCCCCATGGCCGTCTTGCGCAGCAGCCCGTAGGCCTCGTCCTCGCTCAGGTCACGGCTCCGCATCAAAATGCCCTTGGCCTTCTCGATCACCTTGCGGTCTTTCAGCGCGCTCTTCGTCTCCTCGAGCTCGGTGCGCAGGCGGTCGAACGCCTTGAAGCGCGACACGGTCATCTCCAGGATCGGCTTGACCCGCTCCTTCTTGAGTCCGTCAACGATATAGGCGCTGACGCCCGCGTCGATCGCCTCCTCGATGGTGGCCTTGTCGCTTTGCTCGACGAACATGGCGATGGGCCGCCGCACCGCGCGTGAGACCTGGAACATTTGCTCCAAGACATCGCGGCTCGGATTCTCCAAATCGATGAGGATGACGTCCGGATCGAGCTTATAAATCTGCTCCACGAGATGGCTCGCGCTGTCCAGCATTGTCACGTTGACGAAGCCAGCCTCTTTTAGGCCGGATTCCAGGATCGCACGCCGGATCGGGGTCTCGTCGATGACCAGGATCTTCAGCGTGCTGTCGGCGCTATCGAAAACGGATAAGGACAAGGGGGCTCGCGGCTCGTTGTGCAAGCGCACAATTGTGGCGCGAGTCAGCCGCTTCTGCAAGCGTTCCAGTTCGAAGGCCCTTGAAAGTGGGCGGACCCCATGGATACGGCGCCGTCAGGCAGTGACGTGATCGATCACGCGCGTCCAAACCGTGACGGGCACTTACGGCGTGGAGCGCGCACGGCCTCTCGCCGTCTTACCGGACATGTAGCGCTTGCCAACCAGGATCAGAACATCGGCCATCAGGATGAATCCACCTCCGATGAGGAGCCCATCGACGATCCAGCCCATTGGGTCCGCAATGCCCCGATCCCAGAACATCGCGATATGCACCACCGCGACCGCGCATAAGGAAAGCCCGGATAAGAGAAGCAGGATTCTGGCGCACGCGGTTTCGTCCCGAGAGAGATAGCCGATCCCGAGCGCCGCCCCAAAGCACACGAGATAGCTTGGCAGGATCAGAGCGGGCGAAGCCGTGAGCGCGACCAGCGCCGCAGCGGCCAGCGCGAACGGCTGACTCCAAGCCAGCGCCGCCCAGATACGCTCCCAGAATGGCGTGGGCCTGCCCTTCTCGCGCCGCCGGTGCAGCCAGATGGTAACCCCGGTGTGAGTCACAATCGTCAGCGCCAGTCCAAGCAGACCATAGACGATCTTGACGGTCATGCCGCCGAACCAGCCGAAATGGATGGGATGAAGGGCGCCGAGAATCTGCTGGCCAATAGAGCCCGACTCCAGGCCGCCATCGCCGATCAACTCGCCGGTCCCGTCGAAATAGTAGGGATTGGCAGAGGATAGATGTCCCGGGCTCCGCATCGACAGATGGGTCATCTGTCCCACGGTTCCGGCATGTTCGACATGGGCGCTCGAGAAGATGGAGTCTGCGTGGTCTGCCCGTATGCGCGCGATCATGGCGGTGAGATCGGGCAGCGGCGCAGGCGCGACGTCTTCGCCGGCTTGCGGACCGATCAGCTCGCCGAACGCCTTTCCGGAGTCGCCCTCATAAGCGGCCAGCGCCAGCACCCCAATGATCAGCACCGACAAGCCTAACAAGGCGCCGGTCAGTGAGACGGCGATATGAAACGGCAGCCCCCAGACCCCGAGCCGGTTGTGCAGATCGGCATCCTGGAGCCGGCGGGACCCGCCAATTCGAAAGGAAAAGGCATCCCGAAAAATTCTTGGATGCGACAGCAGCCCCGAGATCAGCGACGAGAGGAGAGCGACGCCTGTCAGCCCCACGATAAACAGGCCATAGGTCGGCGGAATGTGCAGATTGATGTGAAGCCTTGCAAGAAACTCCGACCAGGGCGCCTCGACCTCTTCGACGATGTTGCCTTTGGCATCGGCAAGCCATTCGCGCTCCATGCCTGACTCATGGTCGTGGAAGCTCACGTTGAAATGAGGCGTACGAGATCCATCCCAGGCGACGAACAGATCTGGCGTCTCCGAATGCTCTTTGGCGGCGATGAAAGCCGCGTTCAAGGCATTGCCGATGGCTTCCGGCGTAGGTTCGTCGAAAACCAGCGGTACGTTCGGCTGTTCCCAGCGCTTGAACTCCAGAACGAAGACGGCGAGCGTTCCCGACAGGCAGACAATGTAGATGAGCGCGGCAAAGGCCAGGCCTAACGCCGAGTGGCCTGCCAGCATGGCGCGGACGAATTCCGGCGAGAGCCAGTTCTTTTTCTGTCGGGGGGTACTTGGTGTTGATGCGTCAGTCATGAAACCAGGTTCGGAAGGAACGCGATCGTATAGCCGGCCGCGCATATGATCAGGAGGATCGCCGTAGCGCGGAAAAGCTTGGAGTCGGACAGCGTCCAAGCCATTCCGCCGCCCCACAGCACCGGGACCATGAGGCCCCCGATAAGCATCTTATCGGTTTCCGGCATCGGCATGGCAACGGCGAATGCAACGCCCACACCGATCGACGCCGCTCCTGCAAGCACGATCGCCAGCAAACTCTTCGCGATCGCCCGGGTCCAATTGGTCGCACGCTGAGCCGGTTCCGCGGCCCTGTCGCGAGAATCGGAGCGCTTCCTCCGGACCTGAACGGTCGCCGTGACGCCAACCAGTCCCACGACCGAGAAGGCAAGCAGGGCGAAGGCAATTCCGCGTTCGCCCCCGAACGCATGCGCAAAAATGAAAAAGCTCGCGACGATCGCGAGCCAGCCGACAAGAACGGCGCCCTTAAGGCCGCCTCGCCGCTTGCGCAGCCAGCTCAACCTCAGGAGAGCGACGCCCGCGGCAAGCAGGCCGATGGCTGCGGCGATCAGGCCCATGGCAGAAACCCTTCACTCATTCTGCGCCTCCCGTGATCTTCAGACGCGGCGGCGCCCATCCGCCACCGGCAGGTGACGGGTGGGCGCGTTAGCCTTGCGTCCCGAGAAATTCTCAGAACTTGTAAGTCGCGCTGCCGATCACCGTGCGCGCTTGACCGATGCCGCAGGTGAGGGTGAAAGCGCCGCACGAAACGAGATAGAGCTCGTCCTCAAGGTTCTGGGCGGTCACGGCCCACCGCCAGTGATCCGTTTCATAGCCGACTGAAGCGTCGAACAGCGTGGCGGAAGGCGTGGTGACCGAGAATTGCCGTCCAGTTAGGAGATCCTCGCCCACGTCTGTGACCTCGCCGATATAGCGCACGCCCGCGCCGACCGAGAAGCCATCGAGCCATCCGCGGCTGAACGTGTAGATGCCCCACAGAGAAGCAAGATGCTCCGGCATCTGGGAATCTTGGGTGCCGATCTTGTATGCGAGCGGATCGGGATAATCGGTGAACACCGCGTCGGTATAGGTATAGGAAGCGATCGCCACCAATTCATCAGTCAGATTGCCGATCGCCTCGAATTCGAAACCCCGCACCCGTCTCGCGGCACCGATCAGGTTCTCAAAAAGTGTGTCCGGCGACGCAATAAGGTTCTCTTCGTTGAGTTCGTAAGCGGCGAGATTCACGGCGAATCTGGACCCACGGGGCTGGATCTTTACGCCGACCTCGATTTGATTGCCTTCCCGTGGCGTCGCTGCCCGGCCATTCGTCCTGACGAAGAGAGTATCCGACACGATCAGGCCGGGTTGAGGCGTGAAGGACTGAGACCAGGACACGTACGGTGCAATACCGGCATCGAACTCGTACATGAGCGCGGCCCGGCCCGACGTCGCCTGCTCGTGAGTATCTGGAGAGCCCTTGAAGCCGATGTCGACCCAATCCTGCCGGATACCGGCAATGCCAATCCAGTTTCCAAGGCGCAGCTGATCCTGAATGTAGATGCCCGTCTGAAACTGAGCTTGATCGGGGTTCGGAGTGGGTTTGATTTTTTTCGGGTCAACGGCTGCCAAGCCGTTGATGTCGATCTGGTACGAGGAGCGCTTATGATTGCCCTTGAAGACATTGTATTTGCGCTGCGTGCCCGGATATCCGGCTTGGTTGAGCACAAAGTTGCGATCGATACCGAGCCCCGCCACATAGTCTGACGCAAGGGTGGACGTAATAGACGACGCTTGCTGGGCCGCTTCGGCCAAAAAGAATGGAAGGAAAGGCCCGTATGCGGCTGCAACTTCCGAATACACCAGCGGATAAATTTGTGAAAACGCCCCGTCCAGATAGAGAGCTTCGGTGGCTGAGATAGCTGCCGGATTGACTCCCGATGCTGTCAGAAGGTTGTCGACCAAATTTATGTCGGCGGAGCTTTCTCTGAAGCTCATATAGTCGCCGCCGCCGGTGATCTCGTGTTGGATCTTGCCTGTGTCGAATTCACCCGTGAGGTACGTGTCCGAAGAAAACACGCGCGTATCCACCTGCGAAACGTACCTGAGCCGAGCCAACTCGGTTTGCTCGGCGTTGAGGTACGGGGCGTAGTCGGGAGTGACCAGAGGCACACCGAGAAACCCCTCGAACGGCGCATTGATGATGTTTAGCCGGTTGGGCGACAATCCAGCTGGGTATGTCGAATCGTAATCGTTGTTGGTGTGTGTGTAGCGCAGGCCCGTGTGGAATTTCAGCCCGCTGTCTAACTTCTTGTCGATCAACAGCGTCCCGGATTCCTTCTCGGTGTCGTAATGATCCGTGGGAATGCCTGCGAACGTGTCCCGGGGGATCTTGCGTCCTTGGGCAGTGGGGAGGAGCGTTCCTTCCACAGGAAAGAACTGCGCGGTCGACCCGCTATCGTCCCGTTGGAAGTTACCCAACAGCAAGACCTCGGTATCCTCGTTAGGACGATACGCGATCGACGGCTGAAGCATCCAGCGGTCGTTGTCGACATAATCGACCTGCGTGTCGGCCAAGCGGCCCAGGCCGGTAATGCGATAGTAGAAGTCGCTATTTTCGAAGAGCGGGCCGCTTAGATCGCCCCTGAGCTGTCTAAAATCGAACGATCCGTAGTCGACTCCGGCTTCGGCGAATGGCTCGAGTGTCGGCCGCTTCGAAATGCCGTTGACGATGCCGCCCGCACTGGTGGCGCCATACAGCATGGCCGACGGACCGCGCAGAACCTCGATGCGCTCGAGCGCGTAAGGCTCGATCGGAATCGTATTCTGATAAGTGCCGCCCTGAATGCCGGTCGACAAGCCGTCGATGAAGATCGAGCCCTCTGTGCCACGAATGATTACGTTGTCGTTTCGGGTATCGACACCGAAGCCATCGGCGAAGACGCCCGGTGTGTACCGAACGGCCTCATCGAGGGTTTGGACGCCTTGATCCTGCATCTGCTCCACACCGATCACGGAGATCGACTGTGGCGTCTCGATTAGAGGTGTGTCGGTTTTCGTGCCGGTCGCAGAGCGGGTGGCGACATATCCTTCGACCGGACTATAGGCGGTCGGCTCGCCGCCGGCTGTCGCGCGTTCGACACCTTCCGGCTCCGGCTGCTGTAAGGGAGTCGTAACGGCGGTTTGCACCGGGGCGGCGGCTTGCCGCGTCTTCGGGACCGCTGTGGTGGTGATCGGTCTCGGCCTTGCCGCCGGCTGTGGTTCCACGGCCGGCTCCGCCTCAGGCTTGGGCTCCGCTTCCGCGTCAGTCTCCTGGAGCACCTCAACGGGCGGCAAGGTATCGGCGGGGCCAGGCTTAGCCTCCGTCCCGGCTACTCCCTGCGCAGTCTGCTCTTCTTGCGCTTCTTGTGAAGACTCCGACTCTTGCGCTTGAACGAGCCCTGCGCTCGTGAAGGCCATCATGAAAAGCAACAAGACCGCATCGCGGACAGTCACAGTTAAGCCGCGCGCAATGGCGGCCATCCTACTCCCAATCACTAAATTCGCCCCCCGGCAGTCACTTTGTTTCGAGTTTAGGTCTACGAGCCTCGCCTAAACCCTATGCTGGAGGGCGATCCGATCGGTACTGAACTCTGTTCAAGAAGATTGTTTAAAGAGACTGCACTGAACTCTGTTCAAGAAGATTGTTGATGAACATTCATCATGCGCGTTCGTGACTCCGCGACCGCTCAAAAGTGAACGTGTTCTGCGGTTTTGCTGCGTGCGTGGATGTCTTGGAACGAGATGAGCGAAAATTTTTCCCGGTCTAGATTGCAATACCGCAGCACAATGTTTGGCAACTATTCCCGCTCGACATGCATCTTTCAGATTGGCGGGTCGCTCAGCGATCCCAGCGAAAGAATAGATGTGCGATTTGGTCGCGGCTCTGGTTCCCCGCTATTGGACAATAAAGTGCTGTCCAGGTTAGCTGATCTTGATCGAGGAGACGCGCTTGTCCCGCCGCGCACTCACATATCGCGAGGCGACGCATGATTGATCCGTCCGACACGATCACGACCGAAGAAGAGCTTCGGACAATCTACGCCCAGCCTGCCAAGCCGGTGCGCGAGAAGGCGTTCCCCCATCTCGACAAGCACAGCCGCCGCTATCTGGAACTGTCGCCGTTCTTTTGCATCGGATCGAGCCAGCCGGACGGCCTCGGCGATGTGTCTTCGCGTGGCGGAGAGCCCGGCTTCGTCCACGCGCTTGACGATACGCACATCGCCTTCCCGGACCGGCCGGGCAACAACCGGCTCGATACGCTCTTGAACATCCTGCATCGGCCCGCCGTCGGCCTGTTGTTCTTCTTGCCGGGCGTCAACGAGATGCTGCGGATCAACGGGCGCGCGTTGATTACGAGGCGGGAAGACCTGATGCAGCGTTTCCTGCACGACGGCAAGCGGCCGCGCACGGTGGTCGTGATCGAAACCTGCGAGGTCTACTTTCATTGCTCCAAGGCGCTGCGCCGCTCCGATCTCTGGAATCCGGACAAGCGCATTTCGAAAGGCGGTTTTCCGACACTCGGGCAGATCGCCCGCGACCAGTTCAGGCTGCCGGTGCCCTCACGGCTGATCGATTTCGCCCTGAACCAGGATGCAAAGAAGAACTTGTACTGATGAGTGCTGATGCGGAAGGCGCCGCCCGCGAGACTGGCGGGGAACGGCGGACCGTCGCGCGCGCGCCGAAGACTTGATTTTAGTGGCGCCCCGTAGGGAAACGCAGTTTTCCAGCAAACTCAGAGGGTTACGACGTCTTGGGATAGAAAACCACTTCCATATTTTTCAATAGCTTACGTCGAGGGCTGTCCCAAAAATCGCGAGCGGGTACCTAGTCCAGGAAAGGTTCCAGAGTGGCGTCGGGCTGTCGGGGCACTGGCCTTATTACCTTCTCGATGACGTAAGAATTCGGGTCGGCCATAAACAGATCGAGTTCATCGAGATAGATTTCCGTGAAGGTGATAATAACGTCCAACGCGTCACCGACACCGATTAGGTACTGTCGCTTTTCGAGCTTGGCCCAAAAATCTGGATCCTTGATAGGAGCGGTGATCGGAACTCCGTTCCACTCAAAGGACCACTTCCTCGTGCCCTCCCGAAACCAAGCCTTCAAAATCAGCAACCGAGCGGTCTCTCGACGCTCCCGCCGCTTCTCCGTCTCTTGAAGCAATGGAGGTTCGGCTAGCCGCGGAAAATCTGAGCGAGGAATCTCAACTAAGGGCTCAGGATCATCGATCTTGTTCGTGAGGCCAAAGCTCTCAATCGCGTCGTCGCGCTCTATGACCTTGAACGTCTTGCTAAGGTTCTTCTGAACCTCGGGACTCGATTGCACGTTCTTCAACTGGTCGAAAATCTCACGAGACAAAACGATCCTGTCGTCGCCTCTTTGGATTACGACCTGGTCTTCTTCGACACGAATCTCATATCCCGGATCCGCTTTGATGACGTTGTCGTAGATCAGAGCGGCAATGATTGCCCAGAAGAGATTTTGGCCACCCCGCGAAAAGAAGCCGCCCAGTCCCTTCTGGATTCGCCTAATAACTGCACGGAAGCTGCCAGGTCCTACAGCGTCGAGTCTTATCTCAATTGCCTGGCCCGGGTTGACTATCTCATTCACCGCCCTCGCGGTGTCAGCAAAAGACACGAGCGCGTTGGCGAACGTGTAGGCGTCAACGCTGTTGAGTGTGCCTCCAAAGTGAATGACGACTTGGTCGCCTTCAAGAACTCGGAGATCGACCACAGTCATTCCAGTCTCCCCTCAGCGCGCGTGAAGGTACGCGGACTGCGGGTAGAGGACAATAGTCGCTCGTCTGGAGGGTGCCGCTCAGCAATGCAAGGTAGTTGGGGGGTTCTGTCCCAGTTTGTGCTCGGGACAAAAACGGGCAAAAAACCTCGTAAAATCAATGGCTGATTCTGAGGGTGGCGCCCCGTAGGGGAATCGAACCCCTGTTTCCGGCGTGAGAGAAATATATCTATTTCCGCCACTGTTCGCCACGGTCCAAAAAATGCAATAAAATCAGATCGACCGTTCGTAACTGATACGTGCTTGTGCGCCGGAATGTGCCCCCGTATATTGGGCATTCGTTGGGCACCAGCCCGAATCGTCACGCTTGCGGTCTGGAGAATCCGGCAACATGGCGCGCCGCGTGTTGGACAGATATTTGGACTCCAAGGAGGCTCGCCGCCGACTGGCGCCGCGAGCCAAGCCCTATTTCCGTGCCGTTGAGCGCGGTCTCCATCTCGGCTATCGGCGCCTTGCCAACGGCGCCGCAGGACCGTGGGTCGCGCGTCACTATCTCGGCGACCAACGCTACGTGGAAGAGTCGATCGGCCATGCCGATGACCTCTCAGATGCCGACGGCGTCGCCATCCTGAACTATTGGCAGGCGGTCGAGGCCGCCCGGGAACGCATGCGGCTGCGCGTCCACACTGAGGCGGGCATCACGGGCCCCCATACCGTCGCCGATGCCGTCGCCGCCTATCTCGAGTTTCTGGAACGCAACCGTAGAACGGCTTACGACGTGCGCAAGCGGATGGAGGCGCATGCTCTGCCTCAGCTTGGCAAGCTCGAAGTCACATCGCTCACGGCCGACAAGCTGCGCAAGTGGCACGCCGATCTCGCCCGCAAGCCGCCTCGACTTCGCAGCAAGTCAGGGGAGCAGCAGAAATACCGGTCCCTTGCCGGCGATGAGGAGGCACTGCGCCGGCGGCGCGCATCCGCCAACAGATGCTTGGCCCAGCTCAAGGCCGCGCTCAACCTGGCCTGGCGCGAAGGCAAGGTGCCTTCCGATATGGCGTGGCGGAAAGTGAAGCCTTTCGAGAGAGCTGATGCCGCGCGCGTGCGCTATCTATCGATCACCGAATGCAAGCGGCTCCTCGAGGCATGCGAGCCCGACTTTCATAAGCTGGTTCGTGCCGCGCTCGAGACCGGGGCCCGCTACGGCGAACTCTGTCGGCTAAAGGTGGATGACTTCAATACTCAGGCAGGCACCGTTGCAATTCTCAGCAGCAAGGCGGGGAAGCCACGGCATGTTGTTCTGACTGACGAGGGGCGAGCCTTCTTAGAACAGGTGTGTCGCGATCGCATCGGTGGCGAACTTATGTTCCTCAAGGCCAAGGGCTCACCTTGGCGCAAGAGCCATCAGTTACGGCCAATGGCCGAAGCATGCCGTCACGCCAAGATCGATCCGCCGATAAATTTTCACGCACTGCGCCACACCTGGGCCAGCCTTACCATCATGAATGGGGTCCAGCTTCTTATCGTGGCAAAGAATCTGGGACACTCAGATACCCGGATGGTCGAGAAGCACTACGGACACCTAGCCCCATCCTACATTGCGGATGCCATCCGCGCGGGTGCGCCGCGTTTCGTGAAACAAGCCACGAAAGTCAGAAAACGATTGGATCGGAACTGATCTGACGGAAAGGCTAGTCTAGCTGTTATAATCCATAGAGACATAGGAAATGCGATGATTTCTGTTACACGCGCCTGAACAAGCGTCATCCGGTATATTGCTTTGTTGCAGGCGCTAACAACCCTATTCTGGATCCAAGGCAACATGGCCTGAATGACCGCATGAGAAGAAAACCTCCGAGTTGGCAGACATTTACCCGGCGTTTGGACTGGAACCTTATCAAGGTCTACCATCAAATCGTCCAATCTCAGGGCATCAGCAACGCGGCGAAGGTTCTGCTCCGGAAGCAGCCGGCCGTTAGTGCTTCGCTGCGTCAGCTTGAGGAGCTACTCCAGGTTAGGCTATGTGAAAGAGGTCCTGCTGGCTTCAAGCTTACCGCCGAAGGTGAAAAGCTCTACGAGCTCGCCGAGAAAATGGTCAAGCTCCTCCGAGCAGCTCCCGACGACATTAACAAGGTCCTCGGTGAAATTACCGGCGTGCTTGATATCTGTCTAATCAGCAATCTTGTGTTGCCAATACTCAACCAAGGCTTTCAGGCGTTCGCGACACAAAATCCTCGTGTGCATCTGAAAATATCAATCTTTCCCTGGCAGGAAGCGGTCCATCGGGTGCTCGAGGCGCAAACCGACGTCGCCGTAGTCTACCAGCGCGTACGAAACGCAGAATTGGATTATCAATGGCTATGCCGGGAGACGCAGTATCTGTATTGCGGACCGTCACACAGACTTTACGGGCAGACCGTCAGCGATCCCCTGTCGTTACGGGACGAGCCCTTTGTGCTAACGGGCCTCGACGAGGCGGAAGAAGTGGCAAGTTTTAGGCTGCGTTATGGACTCGGGAACAACGTTAGTGCCATTTCTGAAGATCTTTCCGAAGTAAGGAGATTGATCAACGCTGGCATTGGCATCGGCTTTCTGCCCGCAGCCAATCTCTCAGGCCCTGCCGATCAGACCGGCCTCTGGCAACTGCTGGTGAATTCTCTAGACTTGCCAACCTACAATCTGTGGGTCGTCGCCCGTCATGCTCACAAGCGGTCTCCAGCCGCCGACCGCTTCATCTCCACAATGGCGGGATTGATCCACGCCGAGGAACAGGATCGTTCAATCCGGCGCCAATCAGGCTAACCGCTCTCTGTTTCCGTTATCTAGACACCGGCATGCTGAAATCGGCGCCAGTCTGTCCTATGAGCCAGCGTTGCATGATAGACTTCTGGCTCGTGTAGAACCGAACGCCTTCTTCGCCATATACATGCATGTCGCCGAAGATGCTCTTTTTCCAACCACCAAATCCATGCCATGCCATCGGTACTGGAATAGGGACATTTATACCGACCATGCCGACCTGAACCTCTCGGCTAAATCGGCGTGCGGCGCCCCCGCTGTCTGTGAAGATGCTAGCTCCGTTTCCGAACTCGTGGCCGTTAACGACATCGATCGCTGCGTCCAGGCTGTCCACACGCACGCAGCAGAGCACAGGACCGAAAATCTCCTCCCGATAGATCATCATGTCGACGTCAACGTTATCGAAAAGTGTTGGTCCAAGATAGAATCCACCCTGACTGTCGTTGGCCATGCCGCGCCCATCAACGAGCAAGTCAGCACCCTCTGCCACCCCGGTGTCGATGTGATTGATTATTCGACCTCGAGCTGTGGCGGTCACGATCGGTCCCATCTCGGTTTCGCCATCCAATCCCGAGCCAACCTTCAGTGCATTAGCGCGCTCGCGCAGGAGATCAACGATATCGTCGGCCACATTGCCGACCAAGATCGCCACAGAGGTCGCCATGCATCTCTCGCCAGCGGAGCCATATGCAGCTCCCATTAGTGCGTCTACAACTTTATCACGATCCACGTCCGGCATCACGACCATGTGATTCTTTGCGCCACCGAGCGCTTGAACACGTTTTCCGTTGCGGGCTCCCGCCTCATAAATGTACCGCGCTATAGGCGTGCTTCCGACGAATGAGACAGCCATCACGTCTGGATTCAGCAAGAGTGCATCGACTGCGGTCTTATCTCCTTGAACAACGTTAAACACACCGTCCGGCAAGCCCGCTTCTCTCAATATCTCTGCGATCAATAGTGAAGGCGAGGGATCAATCGGGCTTGGCTTAAGCACGAAAGTATTTCCTGCCGCAATGGCAATCGGCCACATCCAGGCGGGAACCATCACCGGAAAGTTGAAGGGAGTTATGCCGGCTACAACACCAAGCGGGTGTCGCGTCGTCCAATTATCCATGTCGGTCGACACCTGCTCGGAGAATCGTCCTTGCAGGAGATGCGGGATGCCGCAGGCATACTCGACGACATCGATACCCCGCTCGACCTCACCCAACGCGTCGCTCAATGTCTTGCCATGCTCACTCGTGATTTTTGCTGCGAGACCGACTTTGTGCTCGTTCATCAATGCGAGTGCGCGGTTGAGAATACGGGCACGCCGAATTGGGGGAACATCAGCCCACTTTTTGAATGCTGTTTTGGCGGCAGAGACCGCCGCATTGACATCCGCAATTGTCGAAAACGCGACGCTCCCTGTTACTTCACCGGTCGATGGATCGAAGACATCGTGCTCGCTGCCGAGACCCGAAACACGATCTCCCGATACGAAATTCGAGATCAATGGCACGGTCGTTTTTGTTGATCGATTATCCGATACCGAGTCCGAGCTTCCTTGGAAGTCGCGGTTTCGCAACGTCACACGTTCCTTCATGGCAACATTCCTTTATTCGATGATATGCAAGACTTTCGCCTCGAGGACGAGTTCCGCCAGAATGCTTACGGATGCACTGAGCTTGCTCTTGGCGTTCGGTATAAGACCAATTGGGCTGCGAACTCGGTTTATGCCTTCGGCACCAAAGCCGCGCTGTTCCAATAGCGCACGTCTCCGGGATGATGTTAGATGGCCCCCGAGCGCGCCGATATAAAAGCTGTCAGACCTGAGCGCGAATTCCAACACCGGTAGCTCGTGCTCATGTTCATGGAACGTCAATACGACGGCCGAATAGCAGTCCAGGGATCCGACTGATTCCAGACCTACACGCAGTGATCGATGGCACTCGATCCCGTGTCGAGCAAGGTCGGCTCCTGCAGCTTCGTCATGCGTGATACAGGTCACCATAAACCCACAGGCTTTGAACAGCTTGGCGACAGTTGAGAAAATGGCGCCGTTTCCCGCGACCAGTGTTCTGATGACTGGGAGGTACGTCAGCCGAAAAAGGTTTCCTTCACTACCGCATTTTTGTTGTGTTCCCGGCGGAAGAGGCGCGATGGTTTTGGAACCGGTCCCGAGGTCCATTACGACACTCGCCGGTGTTCTGTCGTTGATTAGGCGCTCTATCTGCTGCAGAAACGAAGTCGAGATGCAATGGTCGAAATACAGATCAAGCCCACTCCCACATGGTAGCTGTATGTCGAAATACGCTGATCCCTTCCCATAACGTATCAGCGCGTTTCGTTGATCTTTGATTTGGGCGACGGCTTGCGCAGCGACTGCGTTCTCAAAACAGCCGCCGGATAGGTATCCGACGTGACTTCCGTCCTCGGCAACTGCCATTTGAGCACCGAGTGGACGCGGGCTCGATCCGTCTATCCCAACAAGCGTAACAATGGCAGTTTTCAAATTCAGCCGCTGCCACTTCCGTAGCGCCGCAAACACATTATCTGATTCACAGATTAGTTGCGCTTCTGGTAACGTGAAATTCATGTCAACTTTATTGCGAGACCGGCTCCAACTCGCGTGCCAACCCCTCAGCGGTGAGCGCTGCACAAAAGTTTTCAAAAAACTTATTGGTCAGCTTGCGCGCTGTTGCGTCAAGCAGTCTGCCACCAACGCTTGCAAGCTTTCCGCCGACTGAAGCGTCCGCGTCGAAAGACAGCTTTGTTATTGACGGTCCGGCTTCTTCGAGCGTGACGCGAGACGACCCGCGAGCGAAGCCTGCAACGCCGCCGTCACCCTGACCAACGATTGTGTATGAGTGCGGCTCGCAAATGTCTTCAAGACTCACGGAACCTTTGAACTTAACACTCATAACTCCGACCTTGAGTTTGACTAAGGCCAGTAGTCGGCCGTCATCAGATTCCTGCAACTCAAGACAGCCGGGAATGCTTAGCCTAAGCAGATCAATGCGATTGATGGCGGACCAAACGACCTCTCGTGAGGCGCCAATAATGCACTCCCCTTGAACATTCATCGTTAAACTTGTGCCTCCCTGATGCTACCTAGACTGACGTGAGGGCTCGCAGCGCCGACTGCCAAGCACAGCATGAGTTCGTCCCGTTCCGGCGCGTCGGGCAGTCCTAACGTAAGTGTTTCGGCGAAGAAGAATTCCCACGGGTCGTCTTTGTGACCGAGAGGGACGTCGATCACCGTGCCGAAGCTTCCTCTTTTTACATTTGAGGGGATAACAGCCTCGCCACCCCCAACAGCAGAGCGAACCGACTCACCGATGCTTGTGTGAATAAGTGCGACCCCAAGTGACTCGTGGACGTCTGACCCAAGCAGGAGACCCTTCCCATACGTTGTTACCGGCACACCCAAGGCACTGACGATCTGAGGCATGAGGCTCCTTCCCAATTCCTTCCCCATGTGAGCGGCGGCAGAGATGGCCCCGCTGCCCTCATCCACCCACACATTCTTAATGACTGCGATCACAGAGCTTCTTGTCCAGCAGACAAGATCGTCTCCAATCTTTCGGTCACTTTGTTCTTTTTGAAAAACAAGCTTTCGCAGAGGTGTCGTCATAATCTTCCTGTGAAACACTAGGCCAAGCTTCGCATGAGCTGACCGACGGCCCGGCTCGATATCACGCGAACCAGATGTCTTCTGTAATCGGCGCTACCATGAATGTCCGCGTTCATCGGTGGAGATGCGAACTCGTCAGGAAAATCCTGTGGACCTCCACCCGCGTCGAGAACGCCTTCATATTCGCGTACGCGAAAAACATGACTGCACGCACCGGTCACCGCCACTCGCCACTTCTGGTCGTTAGTCACGGATGCAAAAACACCGACCAGTGCGAACCGGGATGCCTTTTGATGGAACTTTACATAGTGCGACCCCTTGGGGACATTGAAACGAAGGCCGGTGAGCATTTCACCGTCTCGTAGTGCCGTCTCAAAGAGCCCAAGAAAGAACTTGGACGCTTCCACCTGGCGGAAGTTCGTGTAGATCGTTGCATCGAGACTCAGAATTGCCGACGGATAGCAAGCAGCGGGGTCGTTGTTCGCGACTGATCCGCCAATAGTCCCCCTATTTCTCACCTGCCTGTCGCCGATTCCGCCTGCCAGCAAACTAAGACCAGATAGATATTGGTTGATGATCGGATTCCGAGCGACGTCGCAGTGTTTTGCCATCGCGCCGATCGCGATCGTGTCGTTCTCGTGTACGATCGACGAGAGGTTCGGAATCAGCGACAGGTCAATGACTCGGCTCGGAGCAACAAGGCCCAGTTTCATCGTCGGGATGAGGCTCATGCCGCCGGCTAGATAGCGGCTCTCGTCATCAGCAACAAAAGCCGCATGCGCTTCGGCAAGGCTCTTTGGTCGTACTAGCTCGAATGGCTGCATGTCACTTAAACTCCGGCGAGATCGGACTGCGCCTGCATAATGGCGCGCACGATGTTGTGATACCCGGTACAGCGGCAGATGTTCCCCTCAACCGCACTCCGAGCTTCCGATTCGGTGATCGAACTCGTCTTGCAAACGAGCTCGACGACACTCATCACAAACCCCGGCGTACAAAAGCCACACTGCAACCCGTGGCATTCGTGAAAGGCAGTGACCACAGCGCTCCCCGCAGATGTTGCAGCGACACCTTCAATCGTTGTTATCGATGCCCCATCCGCTTGAGCCGCAAAGATTGTGCAGGATTTTACCGCGTCGCCGTCCATCAAGATCGTGCACGCACCGCACTGAGAGGTATCACAGCCCACGTGCAACCCCGTAAGGCGCAGTTCATTTCTGATAAACTCAGCAAGCAACATTTCGTGACTGACATCGCGACGGACGTACTCACCATTTACCCTCATGCCGACCTGAGTCTTTCCGCTCATTAGCGCACTCCTTGAGAAAACGAGACGTTCGATTCTCTAATCGTCGCCCAAATCTTTTCAGGTGTAGCGGGCATGTCGATATGCGTCACACCGAACTCCTTGAGCGAGTCAACGACTGCACTCATTATTGTCGTTGTGCCACCTATCGTTCCTGCCTCCCCGCAGCCCTTGACGCCCAGCGGGTTGTGCGTGCACGGACAATCTTCATGGTAGGACACTTCGAACGGCGGAAGATCCGAAGCCCTCGGCATGCAATAATCCATGAATGTACCGGTCAGAAGCTGGCCGGTCTCTTCGTCATAGCGGCAGTGCTCTAAGAGAGCTTGACCGATACCTTGGGCTAGGCCGCCATGCACTTGACCCTCGACGATCATCGGATTGATGATCGTCCCGAAGTCGTCGACCGCGACGAAACGACAAACCTCGCACACACCAGTTTCCGGATCGATTTCAACCTCGGCAATTTGCGCGCCGTTGGGGAATGTGAAATTCAGAGGATCGTAGAATGACAGCTCGTCGAGCCCCGGCTCGAAATGATCCAACGGAAAATTGTGCGGAACGTAGGCTGACCTCGCAATTTCTCTTATGGTGAATAGCCTGTTCGAGTTTGGGCCGGCAAAATTCCCATCCTTAAAGATAATCTTGTCGACGGTAGTCTCGAGCATGTGAGCCGCAATGTGCCTGCCTTTCTCCAGAACTTTTTGACAGGATGCCGCGATCGCGGAACCGCCTACCGCAGCCGATCGTGATCCGTACGTTCCCAGCCCGAATGCGATTCGAGCGGTATCCCCGTGCACAATCTCGATATCCTCGAACGGTAGACACAATATGTCCGAAACGATCTGCGCAAAGGCTGTCTCGTGACCCTGGCCATGACTATGGGTACCGGTGAATACCGTCGCCGTTCCATCTGGATTGAGACGCACTTGGCCTGACTCATAGAGTGCGATGCGTGAGCCGATCTTTCCCGAAAGCCTTGAGGGAGACAGTCCGCAGGCCTCGATATAGCAGGACAATCCTAGCCCGCGGAGCTTTCCTCTTACTCGGGCATCAGACCTTCGCTGCTCGAAGCCGTCATAGTCGATGGCACACAGTGCCCGGGTGAGGCATTGATCAAAGTCCCCAGTATCGTACGTCATGCCTGTCGCAGTCAGGTAGGGCATCTGATCTCTGCTGATCAGGTTCTTCTTCCTAAATGCGACTCGATCCATATCTAAGTGAGCGGCGGCAACGTCCATTAGTCGCTCGACTACATAATTCGCCTCGGGACGTCCGGCACCTCGGTAAGCGTCAACCGGAAGCGTGTTGCTGAATACGCCTTTGACCTCCGCATAGATCGTAGGAATTTGATATTGCCCCGACAGCATCGGGGCATAGAGATAGGTCGGGATACAGGGCCCCCAGGTTGAAAGATACGCTCCGAGGTTCGCTTTTGTGGAGACCTTTAGGCCAAGAATGCGAGCCTCACCATCCAATGCCAACTCAGCACTGGTTTCATGATCCCGTGCGTGAGCATCCGAAAGAAATGTTTCGCTTCGGTCCGCAGTCCATTTGACCGGTGATTGCATCTTTTTAGATAGCCAAGGGATCACGGCCTCTTCAGGATAAACGTAGCATTTCACGCCAAAGCCGCCCCCCACATCAGGTGCAACGACCCGCATTTTATTTTCGGAAACATGCAAGACTGAGTGACAGAGCAGCATCCGAACAAGGTGTGGATTCTGGCTACTGGTATAAATTTCGAAGTCGCCTCTGGCCGGGTGATACCTCGCATTGACCGCTCGCGGCTCCATCGGGTGGGCAATTATTCGGGAGTTGACGAGATCGAGTTGAACTATCTTCGCCGCAGACGAGAAGGCGAGCTCAGTCTTGTCGAAGTCACCAATTGACCAATCGAAGCAAAGATTCGTCGTCGCTCCGTCGTGCACCACCGGAGCGCCTGTTGCTAACGCGTCGCCGGCAGTCACCACTGCCCGGATGGGCTCAAGCTCAACTTCAACGCACTGAGTTGCTAAACGAGCCGTCTGTTCGCTGTCAGCCACAACGACCGCAATTGCCTCACCTACATGGCGTACTTTGTTTACAGCCAGAGGATAGCGATCTGGCTCAAGCATTTTAGAGCCGTCTTTGCAGGTGATCTCCCAGATGCATGGGATGGCGCCAACACCGTCGGCCTTCAAGTCGGCACTTGTAAAGACCCCCCTAACACCAGGCATTTGCAGGGCGTCTGTAGCATCGACTGCCTTGATCTCTGCGTGAGCATGCTGGGACCTCACGAAGGCTGCGTAGAGCTGACCTGGAAAGACGAGATCGTCTGTATACTGTCCTTTTCCCGATAGAAAGCGGCGGTCTTCAACCCGAAGCGTGCTATCGCCTATGCGCTGTTGGGACGCTTCTCGGTCATGCCTCATCGCTAACTCCGCCTCCAAACCCGTTAGCTTGAAAGAGCCTGCAAATAGTGCGGGCATCCTGAAGAAGTGAATTCCATTTCCCCGTTAGATCTTCGATTTGAGCTAACGTAAGTGTCGTCTGAGATGCCCGACCCCCTAGTGTCACCCTCGTGACCTCCTATGCAAATAATCCGTGTTGCGAGCGATTTCGCTTCACTGAGGTCGTGTGTTACGAGAACAATCGTTAGTCCGACGTCGCGCCACAGTTTGCGAACAAGTGCGTGAACCTCTTTTTTGACGTGGGCATCAAGCGCACCGAATGGCTCGTCGAGTAGCAGCACTCTGGGATTGGATGCGATGGCCTGTGCTATGGCGAGGCGCTGTTGCATGCCTCCAGAAAGCTGATGCGGATACCTTCCGGAGGCATGTCCAAGGCCGACGGACCGCAGAATTTCCTCAGCCTTCTTAACCGCGCTAAGCTTTTTCGATCCAAACAGTGTGCCGAGTATCGGTGCCTTTTGGAATTCGTCTGATAGCAGCACATTCTGAAGTGCCGTTCGATGCGGAAAGACAGAATACTTTTGAAAGACCACACCACGATCGCTGTCCGGCTCCTCCGGCAGAGGCTTCCCATCCAACAGTATGCGACCGGAGGAAGGCTTTTCCTCGCTCATTAAAATGCGCAGCAGAGTAGTCTTTCCGCACCCTGAAGGACCAGTCAGGGCAACGAATTCACCTTCCTCGATAATGAGCGAAATATTCTCTAACACTTTGGTTCTACCAAAATGTTTGCAAACATTCTCGAGCTCGATCTTCATGTTCTAGCGCTCTGCCTGAAACCAAGGGAACAGCACCCGTTGGAGCATTGCCAACGCGGCGTCCATGATGAACGCGAGGAATGTTATCCAAGCGACGTAGGGAATAATGACGTCCATTGCGAGATAGCGACGAACAAGGAAAATCCGATAACCCAGTCCGACTTCCGAGGCGATGGCCTCAGCCGCAATCAAGAAAATAAGAGCAGGGCCAATGGCTAATCGTGTGGCGTCAATCAGATGGGGTATCAACTGAGGAACAACGATCTTCCGCGCGATCAGCCAGCTAGATCCACCAAGTGATTGCGCTTTTATCAGTTGTTCCCTTGGCAGTTCGCCAACTCTCATCGCCATGGTTCGTATCAGAAAGGGCGTAATGCCAATGACCAGCAAAAGGATCTTGGTTGTCTCTCCGAGACCCAGGGCGATGAACAAGATCGGAAGCAGCGCCAGTGGGGGAACGAACGAGACAACGTCCATGAACGGCCCAAACGTCGAGCGCGCTGTTGGTACAAGCCCAATAGCCACACCCGCTACTAAGCCAATTGAAACGGAAACGAGAAGAGCGGGCAGTAGCCTTGCGAGGCTAGCGTAGGTATCTGCCCACAGCAGGTACTGACTGCTCCTAGGGTCCTTAGTGAATGCCAATCGATAGATCGTGTCGCCAATCGAGGAGAGGCTGGGAAGCAGTTTGTCCTGCGCGTTAGCGCCCAGCCGCGCGTCAGATGCCAGTATGTAAGCGACGACAGTGATCACAAATGGAGCTAGGATTAAAATCCAACGGGCGGTCCGATTAGGTTGAACATTAAGTACTCGTTTCATGGGACTCGCTGCTCCAGACATCTGGTTCGCGACTACCGGTGACTACCGATTTGGCTTGTCACACTCTTTCTTTGCGTAACCGACGTAGTCATCCGTGAAGCGCAGCTTTATGTTTTCCTTGCCCCCGGATACGTGTCCGGAAGGAAATTCAACGCCGATTGCATCGCTCGACTTTGCGGTGGCCCCTAATAGGTTCAAGCCATATAGAAATTCCCGCAACCGATCCGTGTGGCCGATTATCTGGTCTCCCTCCACGAATTCTTTGTGATCACTTTCGTGAAAGAAGTGGGTTGTCTCAAGTTGCGCCTCAAATCCAGCGCGATCCGTGCCAGATGCGATCCCCATATCTCTTCTAGCTTTCCGGCCGCGCTCGGAATCTTCTAGGGTGACTTCGAGGACATCGAACCAAATACATGCTAGGGCATTTCCAAAATTTGGATTCTCTTTCACGACGTCGGTATGTGCGACGATCATGTCGAGAATTTCTCCCGGAATCATCGATGAATTAAACACATTTACTGTGTCAGAGCGTTTTGACAGCTCATACACAGTAGGATGGAAGGCGGCCATAGCCGTCACGTCAGACGTGTTGAAAGCCGCAACTTGGTCCGCGTCAGACAAATTGACTAACGAGACATCTTTCTCAGACAATCCCACGCTTTCGAGCGCGCGTGTCAAAATGTAATGATTTACAGAATACAAAATCAGATGAACGGTCTGACCCTTGATATCCTCTAAGGTCTTATCCTTCCCCTTCAAGATAACCGCGTCGTTGCCATTAGAGTAATCTTGCACGACAATAACAGTATTATCTATGCCACCAACAGCCGGAGTGACAATCGTATCCATATTAGTGACCAAAAGGGCGTCGTATTCTCCAGATGTGTATTGATTAATAGATTCAACATAATCGGTGAACTTGGTAGACGTGATCGTAATACCGAATTTGTCTGCCCATTTTTTCACGATGCCGTTGTCATCTGCCCATCCCCAAGGCATGTTCGGAGTATAAATGGACCAAGCAACTTTGAAGGAGTCGCGAGGCTCGCTAAGTGCCGGATAGATCACGGAAATTACCGCAACAACTGTCACTAACATGATGCCAATTGTTCTGCGCATTTCACCCTCCTAAGGTTTTTCCCCTACTCCCGAGTTTCCAGCTAGTCGATTACCGCAAAAGCTTCGATCTCAATCAAGTAATCAGAAGACGCCAGCGAATGGATGCCAATCCAGGTTGTGGTCGGAGGATTCGGGCCCGGGAAGTTTTCCTTTAAACCGGCGGCAACCTCTTCCCATTCGCTGGGATGGTAGCCTGGCATGTAAAGGCGAAGGCTGACGACATCGTCGAGGCTACCTCCCGCGGCTTCGACGGCACGCTTAATGTTTCCGACGCAAGTTTTCATTTGCGCCCGCCGCGTCGCACCGTGGGCCTTTTCGTTCGCATCCCAGGGAGTCTGGCCGGAAAGCCACACGGTTTTACCTCCCTCGGTTGTAACGATTTGAGAGAAGCCCCAGCGCTTAACGCTCTCAAAAAGGAAATCGGGGTGAATGCATTTCTTGGCCATGACTTATCCTCTTTCGACGAATGGCGCCGTTTCGGCGATCTGGTCGAAATCATGGCACGGAGTTAGTCCTCTAAAACATTCCCGTATTTTCGATAGATACTATCGATGTCAGTTATGCTTTTCCTATCGCCCGATCGAGAAGGCTTATCAAAAGCGCCTAGGCTCGCCCCGGACCGCTCAAAGCACGAGGCGGCCCATCTCGTTGTTTATAATGGATTCAAGCGGGCGTAGTTTTCAGCGCAATCGAAAGTCAAGTAGACCAGCATGGACAGAACAACGACCCACGCGAAGCGCCTTCAACGTCAGCGTGTCGTGGCGCTTCTCGATGAGTGCCCTCGGCTAATTCATGCGCCAGTCGGGCCACCGATGGGCATCAAGGCACCTGCGGAAATGGCGCTTTCGATTTTGGCGAAGATCGTGCGAGTCGCTCGCGGTGTCCGGATATGAGCAAGATCGGCGCCATTCTGCTGGCCGCGGGAGCGTCTCGCCGCTATGGCGCCCAGAACAAGCTTCTTTCCGAGTTCGGTGGCCGGCCGATGGTGCGGGTGGTAGCGGAGTCGGTCATAGGCAGCGCGAGTCTTGAGGAAATCGTCGTCGTCACTGGGTTTGATCGAGAGTCCGTTGAGCAGAGCCTCGAGGGGCTGCCGGTTCGCTTCGCGTACAATGCCGAGTGGCAAGACGGAATGGGGAGATCGATTGCGATTGGGATGTCAAAGATCTCGGCCAGCTTGGACGGCGCCGCGATCGTACCTGGAGACATACCGTTCCTCACTTCGGCGCTGCTGTATAGGCTGATCTCTTCCTTCGACGAATTCGCAGGCAAGTCGATTGTCTTCCCGGTCACTGCGGCCGGTGATCAACGAAACCCTGTGATTTGGCCGCGTCACTTTTTCGGAAGATTGCGCGTACTGAAGGGACGGGAAGGGGGAAAAACTCTGCTGTCAGATTTATCCGAATTCTGCTTTGCCGTGCCGGTCGAGAGCGAAGACGAACTATTGGATATTGACGAGCCTGGCGTGCACAGTACCGCCCCCGGCAAATAGGCAGTGCGCCTCAACTGAGTGCGGCGAGCGCCGAAGGCAGCGTGTACATCCGAACTTTGTTCCGAAGGTTGATCAGGCAATCTCTGTAGGTTGCATCACCGCGCTCCCAATCGATATTGGCCCCAGTCTCGAGCAGCTCCCTGTCGGCAATGCGTGGAATCTCGGTCTTTGGTCCTGAAACAAGGCAGGCGCGAATTGAATGCCTCACAGGTGGCGACCACTACCGTCGCGAATCGCCTCGACGTTGTCGCGGTGTATCTCCGGTGTAGGATGACCGCGTCGAAGAGGTAGAGGTCGGCCTCCGACACTGCGCACGCCTTCCAAATGCGTGCTGGAATACTCTGGCAACTTGACAATCGCGCTCGGGTCGGACGCTAGACTAGGCGTTTCGGGTTCCTGTTGGCAGCTCTCAATTCCCCGTCAGTCTAGGCTTTCCTGCGATTCGGCTATTGGGCACTCTGCAGAGGCAACTCAAGCGAATCGAGTGAGGCACACGACCGCTTCATCGCCGACTTGAAGTCTTTGGTTGCCGCCACAAGGAAAGGCTTTGACTGGGAAGCCTTGCAGGAGGAGATCCTGCACCTTCAGCTTTATTCACAAGACGACATAGCCGACGACATGCGGGAAGGCGGTCATCAACCATGAGACGGAAAGCACGACCCGTTCCGTTTGCGCGAAGGCGGCTCGGGTCGTGGCTGCGAGACCTTGCGCATTCAACTATCGAAGAGTGGCCAAGACACCTGCAAATGGCGCGCAGCATCCTGGTCGATGAGCTGAAGCTGGACGAGGAAGCGAGCCGGGCTGTCCTCCAGTCTTCCCTTGCTGACGCCCACGCCTGCGCCCAGCGAATGGATCAGGGTGCCCTGGACGTCTTTCAGGGCAGGCATCGCGATCGCCTCGCCAAGATCCTTGCGCGTATGGCGAAATGCGCCAAGCGCCTGCCGGCATCTCCGCGGCACGCTCTTGATGGCAAGGTTCGCGCAGACCTTCGTCAAACGCCGATCGACTCCGAACACATAGAGACTCTCATAGAGACCCTCACTACGGGCTTCGGCAAGTGGCCAGAGGCAGAACCGTCTCTGACCGTCTTGCGGGCCGTGACACCGGGACCATCATCAGCGGAATGCCTCAAAGAGACAGATGCAGCCGGCATTCATCGCGCGTTCGCCGAGGCGGCTATCATCCTCCAGAACGACTACGCCGGCCTGCCCGCACTCGATCAACGTAATGCCGAGTCCGCGCTGACGACACTCGCGCAAGAGCGACCGGACACACTCGACACCGCCGATGTCTGCACAATGCTTTCGTACGCACTCGCCTCGAATACGAACGATAAGATTAGCCCCGCAGCGGCGGGTCTCATCACTGACTATGTCACGGAGGTCGCAACGATTTGGCGAGAACATGGCCTCTGGCCGTCCCGCGCAAGAAATCCTCTAGATGCAGCCTATCACAGCAGGTTTCACCGCTTTGCCGATCTCATGCTGACCGCCCTGGTCGATCCGTGGTCGAAGCGCCATGACGGGGACCAAGTCGAACGGCTGGCAAAACTGCGCAAAGCGCGCGCCAAGCTTCCCGGAGACATCCGAGGAGCCGTCCGCGCCGGCCTGCCACGCGCAGATACCGAGTGGCTGGTCAGCGAAGATCATCTCAGGAGAGCCTTGAAGCGGTTTCAAAAAACGACTCCCCAAACTCCGTAAGCGCACAACTTCCGTTCCCGGCAGATCTCGATCAAGCGTCGCCACTGTAGATCGCGGAGGACTGAAATGACTGCTCCAAATACCTCGGAGGGCAAAGCCGCAGAGCCGCCCCTCCTCCTTTCCATCAAAGACGCGTGCTGCCTCCTCGGCCTGAGTCGCACCACCCTGTACGGCGAGATGGCGGCAGGGCGGCTGCGATCGGTGACCGTCGGTCGCAGGCGGTTCATCCCGCGCGACGCCATCGAGACGTTCATTGCCAGCCTGCCGACTGCATATCGGAGCCCGGCATGAGCACGAAGGCGATGGCACGGTTCTACACCGTCTTGCAGGTCGCCGACCTGCTCGAGGTCTCCCCCCGCACCGTTCGCCGATGGATCGCCGACGGCGACCTGTCCACCCACAGGTTCGGCCGCCAGGTTCGGATCTCCGAGACCGACCTCCGCACCTTCATCGGAGGGGCCCGGACCCCATGACGTCGCGTCCTCCTCTGTCATAAATTGTCTATTCGTGACAACTGGTTATCAGCTTTCGGGAAGACTTCCTGCCCGAAAACGTTCCATCTTTTTCATGCTAGTTTTCCCGAATGTCACCTCCCGGCAGCCCCTGTCGTCCCGAGACCGCGCCAGACGCCTCCTGACCACCGGACATCCCCATGCTGAAGCTCGAAAAGCGCCTTACCCGGCCCCACCAAAAAGAAAAGACCTTCACCTTGGCCGACGTCCGCGACGCGGTGAAGAACTCCACCACGCTTAAAGGCACCCGAATCCGGGACCTGACCTCGGCCGTCTCCTCCTTTTGCGGCCTCATCGGGAGGGACGCAAACGCCGTGCCGCTCGATCTCGGCGCCATCCGCCAAGAGTTGGGCGCCATCAACCCGGCCGCGGCGGGCATCAGCGCGAAGCGCCTCGCCAATATCCGCTCCGACCTCCTGGCGGCGATCACCGCGAGCGGCTTGAAAGCGCTCAAGCGGCCCCCGAAAAAGCTGACCGAGCCCTGGAGCGACCTGCGCAAGAAGCTGAAGACCAGGGGTCATCAATTCGGCCTCTCCCGCTTCTGCCACTACGCCAGCGCCGAGGGCATCGCGCCCACCGACGTGGACGACGCCCACGTCGCGGCCTTCATGGTCTGGGTCCACGAGAACGCCTTCCACCGCAACCCGAACGAGCTCCACCGGCAGACGGCCATGATCTGGAACACCGTCGCGGCCGAGCACACCGAGCTCGGACTCAAATTCGTGACTCTCCCCTCGTTCCGGGTCCCACCCCGGCGGCTCGATTTGGCGCTGTTGCCCGACAGCTTCCGCGATGACGTGAAAGAATATCTCGCCTGGTGCGCCTGCACGGACGAGTTCGCGGCCGACGCCAGGACGCGACGACTTGCGCCGGGCACCCTGAAGCTGCGGCGCGCTCAGATCCACGCCGCCGTCACCGCCTTGGTAGAGCGCGGTGTCGAGGTTCTGGAAATCACCAAGCTTGCGACCCTCGTGACGCCGGACCACTTCACGAACATCGCCAGGCGGCGGCGCGACATGGCCGACGGCACGAAGAACGCCTTCAACAAGCAGTTGGTGAAGGCTCTCGTCCAGATCGCCCGCGAGTGGGTGAAGGTTGATGGTGTCACGCTTACCGAGTTGAAGCGCCTCGCCGGCAAGGTCCCCGAACCGCGCGGTGATCTCACTCAGAAGAACAAGCGCTTCCTGCGTCAGTTCGATGACCCGGCGACACTACAACGTCTCAGAGCCCTTCCCGAAAAGCTCTGGTCGCGAGTACGGCGAGATGGGGCCCCCAGCTATCGTACTCTCGCTGTGGCTCAGGCGGCGTTGGCGCAGGAGATCCTGACCTACATGCCGCTGCGCATCCAGAACCTCGCGGCCCTCACCTTCGACGAGCACCTCTTCCTTAGTTATGGGCGGGAGGCGGTGTCGAGCCTCGAGATCTCGGCCGAGGAGGTGAAGAACGAGCAGTTCATTGCCTTCGACCTGCCCCCGCACATCGCCCGCATGCTGATGGAGTACCGCGACGAGATCGCGCCGAACATCATCGGCCGAAAACCGGACCGCCTGTTCGTCAACTCGGACGGCACGGCGAAGCTCCCTCAAACACTCTCAAAGCTGATCCAGCGTGTCATCGGCAAGGAGACTGGCATCGAGATCTCGGCGCATCAGTTCCGGCACCTCGCGGCCAAGATCATCCTGGATCACTCCCCGGGCGCGTTCGAGCTGGTCAAACAGCTGCTCGGTCACCAGAGCCTGAAGACCACGGTGAACTCCTATTCGGGCATCGATACCCGTCGCGCCGCACGCCATCACCACCAATTACTAGAGAAATGGTCGGAGGAGCACGCGCACGACTTGCGGCCCTCTGGCGCCAAGCGCCGGTTCAAATCGAAGACCTCCAAGAAGAAGCACTAGAGAGATAGATGCCGCCCGCCGCGAAAAAGCACCTCCCCTTCAGTGCTTGGCCCACCGAGGATCGCGCGCTCTGGAGCCAGATTTTCGAGCCCGATGTTTTCGATGATAAGGCAACGACGGGGGATCTAGCCGCTCCCACTGTCGTCGGACTCCGGACGGCCTACGCGCGCTACCTGGGTTTCCTGGCCAACCACGATCCGGAGCGGCTCCGGCACGCACCGCCTGACAGGATAGACTTGGAGTCTATCAAGGCCTTCGTCGCGCATCTTCGCGAGAGCTGCCGTGACACGTCCGTGGCGAGCCTCTTGCACACGTTCCGCCACGCCTTAGGCTATATGTTTCAGCAGCAAGATTGGTCCTGGCTCAAGACCATCGCGAAGCAGATCGAGGCCGGTGCTGTCCCGCGCGGCGATACCGCACGCGGCGTCACGAGCGCCGAGCTCTACGCCATCGGCATCGAACTCATGACGATCGCCGAGGAGGACGTGCTCTCCTCGGTCGAAGTGAGTCTCGATAATGCCCTGCTCTACCGTGACGGGCTGATCATCGCGCTCACGGCTCTGGTGACGCCCCGCCGGCGGACACTGACCGCCCTCACCACGACTCGGCACCTGGTGAGAACAGGAGACCACTGGCTGCTCGACATTCCGGGCACCGACACCAAGACAGGCGAACCGCTGGAGTTCCCCCTGCCCGATAGCTTGTCCGAACGCATCAGTCTCTATCTGTGTCGGTTCCGAGATGTGATCCCAGGTGCCGGAAGCCACGAGGGCCTTTGGCCATCCACACGCGGGAGACCGATGGCCGGCGGGTCGATCTACGACATGGTTCGCCGTCGAACCGAGGACGCGTTGGGGTTCCCGGTTAACCTCCACGCGTTTCGCCTGGCTGCGGGGAACTTCTGGTCGATCGTGGATCCTGCCAATGTGCGAGGTGTCAAAGATCTACTCGGTCACACAAGCTTCGGCACAACCGAGAAGCACTACATTGGGGCCCAATCGCGTTCGGCAGGACGGGCTCTTGCAAACGTGCTCCGACCCTCAAAACGCACATAGAGCTGTAGGTCTAATCCCGGGCTCGAAGCCACCCGAAGGCGGTTCCTACATGCGCGTGAAGCCCGGAAATAGGTCCAAATCAAGGGCCCGCAACCAGCGTTGTTTGCACCTTGACCATGCAGTTCTTTAGGACCGCAGTAAACAAATCACTCAAGACCCGCATGCCAGGCTTTTTGAACGCGGCGTTCAAGCCATGGGAAGGAGACATCGAAGAACCCATTCGCGAGCCCATGATGATCGGCTCGACCATTTGGTCGATTTCGAGCGTGTCGTCCGGGCCAAAATCGCTCGCAGGCCAACTAAATTGCCGGGCTTAACAGTCGCCGGAAAAGTAGCATCCCGGTGAAGATGGCGCCGATAGAGCAGGCGACCGACACGCTGACATAGACCGCGCAGAGGAAGAACTGACCGCGCTCATAGAGCACGGCGAAATCGAGCGAAAAGGTGGAGAACGTCGTGAAGGCGCCGAGAAATCCGACTGCCATGAAGAGACGCATCTCGCTGGACGCGGACCAGACCAGGGCCATCGTTTCGGTGAGCACCCCCATGATAAAGGAGCCGAGGATATTCACGATCAGCGTGCCAAATGGGAATCCGCCCCCGAGCACGTGCGCCGCGGCAATGTACACGAGATACCGTGCCCCCGCGCCGAGCGCCCCTCCTCCGGCAACGATTAAGAGCGAGTTCATCAGCTCCTCTCCAAGCCATCCCGTGGGAAGGGCCGAAACCGCGCTCGCGTCTGGAGTTGGGTCAACACCCGCACCCAGCGTTTGCGTGGTTCCGGCCCCCGCCAGGGTGAGGTGGCGCACTCTGGCAACACGGGAGGCCGTCGCCGGAGTTAGTATGGCCAGGCCAATGCATTCGCACCTAGTGTCCAATCATCCACGGCCTCTTGGAGCCGTGTCCGTGGGGATGCGAATGGGGATGCTCATGTCCCCCATGGTGATGGCCGTGACCGCAATGATGTTGACCGCCTGTTCCTTCATTGTCCCGCGTTCTGCTTTCGAACCTAGGCTCGTCGGCGCTGCGCTCATTGATGGCGTGACCCTTGCGCCTTGTGCTGTCCATGTTGGCGAGCGACGGCGCCGAGACCGCACGCGGGACCGAAAGCCCGCAGGCCGGACAGGACGCCGGCTCTGCGGACTCGGCCATGGGACGCCAGCACTCAAAGTCTCCATGTGCTTGGCAAGTGTAATTGTAGAGCGGCATGGATCGTCCCCTTACGCAAGGCGTTAGCCAAGAACGCCGTCCAGCAACAGATAGCCAGGTAGCCAGCCGGTAAAAATTCCGACCAGCAGGGTGAACGCGCCGGTCATCTTGGCGATCGGCATCTTGCGCGCCAGCAACAGCCAGAACATGAACCAGAGAACCGCCCAGGCGACCCAGCAAAGACCGAACCAGACATTCCACGTGGTCTGGGCCGACCCAAGCGTCTCGATCGCCACAGGAACGACAGTGATTGCAACAAAGAGGCTGAACCAGCCGAGGCCGCGGCCATCGGCATCGTTGTAGCGATTAAACGCCACCCACAAATACGTAAAAGTGAACAACAGCGTGAGCGCCGCGCCCTTGATCGAGGCGGCATCGGCACCGGGCCCAAAGGCCATATAGAGCGCGACGCAAAGCGTGATCCCGCCGACGAAGATGTTGATGACAGAGATCTCGCGATCGCCGATCTGCCCCATCAACCACAGTCCGTTCAACGACAGGACCGCGCCAACATAGAGTAGAGCTAGTCCGAGCAGCATCGACATTCCCTCCCAAAGTTGTGCCTTTTTCGACCGGCATGGGGACGCGCCGTCTCGACGTCTGCGAGACCCACGTCCTTGCCGCCAACAATGGGTAAGGGGCGCGACTGGCCGCGCCCCTTACCCACAGTTTCAGCTGCAGGCCGCCGCATCGGCTCCGGAGACCATCTTCACGGGGCCCTTCGCATTCGGCCGGATGTCGAAGTCGAAGATTGCCGTCGGAATCGCCAGCGTGCAGCACGCGTTGGGGATATCGACGATACCGCTGATGCGGCCCTCGACCGGTGCTGTACCTAAGATCATGTAGGCCTGCTCACCGGTGTAGCCGAACTTCTTGAGGTACTCGACCGCGTTCAGGCAGGCTCGACGATAGGCAATAGTCGCATCAAGGTAATGCTGCTCGCCGGTGTGCTCGTCAACGGACACGCCTTCGAAGATCAGGTAGTCGTCGTAATGCGGTTGCACTGGGCTCGGCTGGAAGATGGGATTGGTGATCCCGTACTTCGCCATGCCGCCCTTGATCAGGTCGACGCCGATGTCGATCCAGCCCGCCATCTCGATGGCACCGCAAAAGGTGATCTCGCCGTCACCCTGCGACCAATGGATGTCGCCCATCGATAGGCCGCCACCCTTCACGTAGACGGGGAAGTAGACTTTCGATCCACGGGACAGGTTTTTGATGTCGCAGTTGCCACCGTGCTCGCGGCCGGGCACTGTCCGGGCTGCTTCCTTGCCGGCTTTTTCCCCTGACGCCCCGGTCATTTGCCCCATGAGGGCCGTGGTGGTTCCAGCCATTCCATCCGGGAGCGTGCAGAGTGGCGGAACGCGGTCCGGATCGGTATTGAACAGCGCCGATTCACGCTTGTTCCAGGTCGCCAGCAAATCCGCTGAGGGCAGAGTTCCGATCAGTCCGGGATGTATGATGCCCGGGAAGCGGACGCCCGGAATATGGCGCGATGTCGTGTAGACGCCGTGGAAGTCCCAGCAGGCCTTGCGCGCGTCGGGGAAATGTTTGTCGAGGAACCCGCCACCGTTCTCGTAGGCGAAAATGCCGGTGAAGCCCCACTGAGAATCTTCGAGCCAACCGATGTCGTTGATGTCGACGACCAGCAGGTCGCCTGGCTCGGCGCCCTCGACCCCGAACGGACCGCTCAGGTAGTGGACCTTGGAGAGGTCGACATCCCGGATGTCGTTTGCGGAATCGTCGTTCTTGATCTGACCACCAGTCCAGTCATAGCATTCGACACGGAACTCGTCGCCTGGCTTGAACCATTCGACGAACGGGATGTCTGGATGCCACCGGTTGTGTGTCTTGGTGGCCTGATCTTCCGGCCACTTGTCCATCTCAGCTTTGAACACGGTTCTTGGCATGATGCGTCTCCTCCATTGTAGAGCTGATTGTTGGTTCCCCCTTCGCGCGAGAGCGACGTATCACGTCCGACTCATGCGAAAGCCGAATAGCTGTCTCAATGCGTGGAGGAGCCTATGACGGCTAATGTAACCGGGGGGATTCTGTCGGATGGGCTACTGTAATTTTTTGTAAAGGACGCGCGCGCTGATGACCTTGAATGTACGATCTCGATTGGTGGCCGATATTCGAGGCCCTGTTGCTGCGATGCTCGTCTGAGTCCGGGTCCCACCGTGCACAACCTACTATCGATGCGACCGTCCCGGCCGACATCCCGCATTCTGATCGTCGATGATGATCGACGGCTCTGCGCCTTTCTGAGCAAGTTTCTGACGAGCGAGGGATACGCGATCAAGGTCACCCACGATGGGCGGGGGATGCGCGCGGCCCTGGCAGATTCCCCCTTCGATTTGGTCATATTGGATCTGACCTTTCCGCAAGGGGAGGATGGCTTGACCCTCGCGAAGGCTTTGAGGATGCAGACGAACACGCCATTCATCATGCTCTCGGGGAAAGGCGCTATCACCGACAGGGTAGTGGGGTTGGAGCTCGGTGCGGACGACTATGTCGCCAAGCCATTCGAGCCCCGAGAACTTTTGGCGCGGATCCGCACGGTCCTGCGTCGGGTTGCCAACCAAATCTCTTCGAGCGAAGTGGAGGCTGAGCGCTCAGACGGTGAAGTCGAATTCGACGGTTGGCGCCTGAACCTTACCCGACACGAGTTGCTGTCGCCGGATGGTCAGAAAGTCGAAATCACAAGCCAAGAGTTTCGACTCCTCGAAGCCCTCGTTCAGCGGTCGGGCCGTATTCTGTCGCGCGACCAAATTCTGGATATCGTCGCCAAGCGTCACTGGAGCCCCTACGATCGGAGCGTCGACGTACTCATCGGAAAACTTAGACACAAATTATGCGACGATGCGCGCCAGCCACGGCTGATCAAGACGGTTCGCGGCGTCGGCTACATGTTTGTGCCTACCATGCGTATGCCTGACTGAGGCTTGCTCCGGTTGGCTCTTGGTCTAGCGCTAGCTGCGTTCAAGAACCGACCGTAGCGCCTGTGACAGTGCCTCGACTTGAACCGGCTTGTGCAGCAAGATTGTCGTCGCATCTTGTAAGTGTTGGCTGACGGCCGGGCTGTCGATGGCATAGCCGGTCGTATAGATGACCCGAAGATCGGGATTGGCGGCAAGCGCCTCACGTCCCAGCGCTACACCGTCAGTGTCACCTGGCAAAATGATATCCGTGAAAAGCACATCAATATCGCCATCCTCTTCGAGGATTTTGAGCGCGCTTTGACTGTCGGCAGCTTCCAAAACCTCGTACCCCAGGCGGGTGAGCAATCGCCGTGTTACCCGGCGGACGCCCGGCTGATCCTCCACCACAAGTATTCGTTCGCCCTGTCCCGCGCCGTCCGGGGCTGCACTCTCGCTTGCCGCTCGAATCGTGGCGCTGGAAATACTGGCCGGGAAAAAGAGTGAAGCCGTTGTGCCTTGCCCAACTTCGCTGACCAGCTCCAGATGACCCTTGGACTGCTTGACGAAGCCATACACCATGCTGAGGCCGAGGCCGGTGCCTTGACCAGGTTCCTTGGTCGTGAAGAAGGGCTGAATAGCCTTGCGCAGCACGTCTGGAGACATCCCTTCGCCGCAGTCGCTAACCGATATCACGACATAGTTTCCCGGCGATGCCTCAGGACGTGACCGAACATCGCTTTGGTCCAGCGAGGCATTGCGTGCGTAGATGACGAGCTCCCCGCCGTTTGGCATCGCGTCTCGCGCGTTTATTGCAACGTTCAGCAGGCTGGTCTCAAGCTGGTTTCGATCGATCTCCGCGTGCCACAGGTCGGACGGCAGTTCCAGCCGGATCGCGATGCCCTTGCCGAGTGTCCGCTCCAACATCCGCGACGTATCTAGGATCATCGCGCGAACATCGGTCATCTGAGGACGAAGCGTCTGGCCCCGCCCGAATGCAAGCAAACGGCTGGTGAGTTCCGCGCCGGCTTTGGTGGCGTCCAACGCATCTTCCAAAAGACCCTGAGAGCTTGGCTGTCCGGCCATTTCTTCATGCAGGAGGCGAAGGTTGCCCAGAATGACGGATAGCAAGTTGTTGAAGTCGTGGGCAATGCCGCCAGTCAGTTGGCCGAGCGCTTCGATGCGTTGCGCCTGCCTCAGCCGCTGCTCCGCGAGGCGTTGCTCCGTAATGTCTGTGCCGATGGTCCCTACGCCACAGGGCTTGCCGAGGCCGTCAACGACCCGGAACGTGGTCACAAGGATAGAGTGCTTGGCTCCGTCCGCGCGTGTGATTTCAATTTCACGGTTGATCGCGTTGCCGCGGGCCAAGACCTCGGCATCTGGAACAAGCTCCGCATCTGCACGGTCACCGCTTGGAAGCTCTGTATCACCCGTCTTTCCGCTTCTTTGTACGACGCCGCTGCTGAACCAGTCGTCGAACTTGTCGTTTGTCAGAAGGTGGCGCCCTGTGAGATCCTTCAGCGCGATGGCAGAGGGCGAGTTCTTAATGATCTTGCTTAAGCGTTCCTGGCTTTCTGCCAGGTTCTCCGTCGCCTGTGCCGCTCGAATTGCCTCCGCACCGAACGAAACCACGATTTGTGCCAACTCAACCGTCTGCTGGAAAAATTCGTTAGGCGCCAGGTCGCGTACGAGCAGCGCGCCGAGCAACGCTCCCTGACTTTCGGAAAGCGAAAAGACGATTTGCGCGCGGTCCTGCCCAGCCGTAGGCGACTCATGGGTGAGGGCTTCATGAACTGACTTCGCGTCTGGCGGCAGGCCGACTGTCTGGGTGTATTCACCGCCGTGTGCAGCGATAGCGCGCAGAACATCTCCATCCCGCAAATAGAAGGCTCCGCCGCGACCTCCTAGCAATCCAATCATGGTAGATAGGAGTTCGTCGCCGAGCGCCTGGACAGTTGTGCAGCGTGCGAGCATCTGCATGCTGCGAAGTATACGGTCGAGCTGAGAGTTCAGCGCCTTCAGTTCCCGATTGCGCGCGCGGACTGCGACTTCGGCCTTTTCCCGTTCTTTCAGCAGCTTGATCCGTTCAAAACATCTTTGAAGCGTTGTGAGCAGGTCCTCGGTGAAAAACGGTTTGCAGAGGTAATCGTAGGCACCTTCCTGAATCGCCTGGACGGCGGTGTCGATGGAGGCATAGGCCGTCATCATGATAACCACGACTTCGGGACGGTACGCCTGCAACTGGCGGATGAGTTCAACGCCGTTGCCCTGGCCAAGCCTTATGTCGACAAGGGCGACCGCCACGGGGTGCCGCTTGACGGTCTCGATAGCTGCTTCCGCCGAGTAAGCGGCCTCGACAGTGTAACCTTCGAGTTGCAGAAGCTGCGCGAGGGTGTCCGCAAGATCCCGGTCGTCGTCGACCACCAGGACATCGCGCGCCCGCTCCTGGTCCGGTCTCGGGGCGGTCTCTTCGTTCATGGCATATGCCTGGCCATAGACGTTGCCATCAGACGGTCTGTCCTTCATCCGCCGTGGCCGGCGTGTCCTCTTGTGCGTGGGTGCTGATCGGCAGCACTATCGCCACTGTGGTTCCCTTCCCTCTTTCACTGTCCACGTCAACCCGGCCGCCGTGCTGCTCGGCGATGCGCTTAACCAGCGGCATGCCGAGCCCAACGCCAAAAGCCTTCGTGCTGAACAGCGGCTCGAACATGCGGCGTTGAACTTCGGCATCCATGCCCGGCCCGTTATCCTCAACCGAAAGCCTCACCATGTGTTCGGCATTTCTCGTGCAAACGACAACCTTTGGCTCGCGGTCTGTATGCGCCCCAGCGCCCTCGACCGCTTGGAAAGCGTTTTGCAGGATGTTGACGAAGGCCTGCTGAAGTTTCTCGCAATCGATCAGCACTTCGGCGCCCGATGCTAGATCGAGGCTCACTTTGACGCCGTTCGCCGGCCGTATCTCGCCGATCTGCTGTTGGATCCAGTCGTCGACCGCCACCGGCAATAGCGTGGCTTCGCGCCTCCGCGAGAACTCCAGCAAGTCCTCAATGATGCGGACGCAACGCCAGACGTTTCGTTGAATCCGTTCCAATTCGCCGCGGATATGCGGCTCGGCGCCATTGAGGTGTCGGTTTAAGACCGACACCGACGCTGTCAGCGTGCCCAAGGGGTTGCGCAGCTCATGACTGACCGTCGCCGTCAATTGTCCAATGGCTGCAAGGCGTTCACTCTGCGCAAGTTCGTGGCGGGTCTCGTGCAGCTTTTCGAGCGAGGTTACGAGGTCGCGCTCCGCGAGCTCCCGGCTTTCGAGAGACAGCACGATCCACCACGCGCCGATGCAAAGCAGCGGCAGAAGCGCCAGATAGAGTCGCATGAGAAGCGTGCCATCATCCAAGTTTGTTGTGGGCGCATCAAGACCCATCAACCGGACGACCAGCAGGAACAGCCCCGCTGTCACGACCGCGAGCAACATCAGGATACCCAGAAACTTCCCGAGACGCTGGACCATGTTGGGCGCCAACTTCCCGGTAAACGACCGACCAATGTAGCTCGACTTCTTCTGCAGGAGGTCGGAAACCGGCCGTTTGCAGGTGTCGTGACAGTGGGCGTCGAGGCTACAGCACAGTGAGCAGATCGGCCCGTCGTAGAAAGGACAGTTGGCCATGTCGTTCGGCTCGTAGGCGTAGGCACAGGTGACGCAACGCACCGTCGCCTGACCCTGGAGCTGCCCCAGAACGGGCTGAGGCTCGCGTGCCAGGTAGTACTTACCCCTTGTCACAACGCCGATCAGGATTGCCGTCGGGAAGGCGATGGCGAAGGACAGCGGCGCCGAGTAGGCTTCCGCTACAGGGCCGAAAAAGCCGGCGAAAGATGCCACCGATATAATTGATGCGAGGGCCATGGCCCCGCATCCGACCGGGTTTACATTGTGAAGATACGCCCTCCTGAACTCGATGAACGACGGACTGATTCCCATTGGTTTCAGCACTACGAGATCGGCGAACATGGCACCAATCCAGGCGATCGCGATATTGGAATAGACCGCCAGGACAAGCTCCAGGGTCTCGAAGATTCCCAGGAGCATGAGTAAAAGGGAGATCAGGATATTGAAGACCAGCCAGACGACTCGGCCCGGGTGATAGTGGGTCACCCGCGAGTAGAAGTTCGACCACGCCAGGGACCCTGCGTAGGCATTTGTCACGTTGATCTTTATCTGGGAGATGAGGACGAACAGCGTTGCAGCGGACAGAGCGATGAATGGATCGCTGCTGACATATTCATATGCCTTGGTATACATATGAATCGGCTCGACCGCATTGCTCTGTGAGAGTCCGGCACCCACCGCGATAACAGCGAGCAAGCTTCCGGCGAGAATTTTTAGGCCACCGATCAATATCCAACCGGGCCCTGCCATAACGACCGCCGTCCACCACGCTCGCTTGTTGCTATCCGTCTTGTCGGGCAGGAACCGCAGATAGTCGACTTGCTCTCCAATCTGTACGACCAGGGAAAAGACAACCCCGGTCGCGGCACCGAATGCCAAATAGTTGAAGCTGCTCGAGCCCTCCGCCGATCCGGAGAACTCGAACCAATCATGCAAGACACCTGGGTCCTTGAGGAAAATGAAGACGAAGGGCGTCACCAGCATCAGTATCCAAATTGGCTGCGTAACAATTTGCAGCCGGCTGATCATAGTGATGCCCATGAAGGTGATTGGGATAATCACCAGCGAGGACACGATATAGCCGATGACCAATGGAATATCGGCGTAGATCTGGAGCGCTTGCGCCATGATCGCCGCTTCGAGGGCGAAGAAAATGAACGTGAAGGATGCATAGATGAGCGACGTGACCGTTGACCCGATATAGCCAAACCCGGCGCCGCGCGTCAGCAAATCTATGTCGATATGATGCTTGCTGGAGTAATACGCGATTGGAAAACTCATCACGAATATGCTGAGGCATACGACGAGAATTGCCGCAAAGGCGTTACTGAAGCCATAGCTAAGCGTGATCGCACCACCGATAGCCTCGAGGGCGAGGAAGGAAATTCCCCCCAAAGCTGTGTTCACAATCGTGAAGGGTGACCAGCGCCTAAAGGACTTGGGGGCGTAGCGAAGCGAATAGTCTTCGAGCGTCTCGTTCGCAATCCATGATTGGTAGGAGCGCTTGGCTGGAACCGTCTCAAAAGGCATTGCAACGCATCCCAGCGCGAGGGATCGGACGCGGCTTGCCGACTAACCCTGCGCAGAGTGAACCCAAGACGTGGTCCCTCGCCAGCGAGGTCGAGGTGCGCTCGATACTAACCATAGAGGGGCGCCCCCAAACCAAAACGTAGGGTGGTCTAGGCACGCATGCAACAATGTTCGCTCGGGCCGCTTTAGCGTGGCGCGCTCAGGCCGGGGTGTTCACGGGTTCGTCCGCAGGCAACGCGAGCCCATGCTGCACACAGCCAGCGTTCAGAATGTTGAACATGAGGCAGGCGATGGTCATGGGGCCAACGCCTCCGGGGACCGGCGTGATGGCCCCTGCGACCTCGGCCACCTCGCTGAAGGCCACATCGCCTACGATCTTCGTCTGGCCGTTCTCAACCGCAACGCGGTTGATGCCAACGTCAATCACGGTGGCGCCAGGCTTGATCCAGTCACGGCGCACCATCTCTGGTTGGCCGACGGCTGCGATGACAATATCTGCCCGCCGGCAGACCTCTGGCAGATCGCGCGTCTTCGAATGGGCGATGGTGATGGTCGCGTTCTCCATGAGAAGCAGCTGGGCGAGCGGCTTGCCGACAATGTTCGACCGGCCGATCACGACAGTTTCGAGCCCGGAGAGCGAGCCATGCACCCTTTTCGACAGCATGATGCAGGCGAGCGGCGTGCATGGCACGATGCCGGACAATCCGGCCGACAAGAGGCCCACGGTCAAAGGGTGAACGCCGTCGACATCCTTGGTCGGCGAGATCGCCTCGATTACCCTGCGCGACTCGATTTGCGGAGGCAGCGGCAATTGCACGAGAATGCCCTGTACTGTCGGATCCTGATTCAATCGCTCGATCAGGTCTAGAAGCTCGGCCTGCGACACAGTCGCCGACAACCTGTAAAGGTGGGAGCGCATGTTGGTCGCTGCCATCTTGGCGGTCTTATTACGGACGCAGATCTCACTTGCCGGATTTTCACCCACGAGCACCACTGCGAGGCCTAGCTCGATCCCGTGCTCCAGAGTCACGCGTTTGACGGCATCCGCGATGAACTGGCTAAGCTCGGCCGCAATGGCCTTGCCGTCGATAATCTGCCCGGTCATGTTGTTCTAGCCGTCTGTATTATGCTGTAAGTTCTTCGCACCTTGATGGTGCCGAAGGGATGCTCGACTGTCGTATGCTGGCGGTCAACCGCGAGAAGGCACCGCCCGTAAGAGCATGGTGGTCGCCTAGAAGAAGATGATGCCACCTGCCTGGATAAGATCCCAATCTTCGAACCCTTGAGATACAGCGTTGCCGGTCTGCGTCTCGAAGCGTGCATCGAGTTCCTGATGCTGCCAACGGAGAAAGAGATGCATCGCAGCCGAGTCGATCTCCTGCATCACACCCAGCCCCCAGCGATCAATCCGGGAATCCGTCACGAAGGCCGTCCCAGTCGAATTCCGGCATGCCGGAGCAACTTCGCCCCCGAAGGTGGCGAGTAGCCCGGCGGCGCAGAGGTCGACGCCCTTCAGATCGCCAAACTGGTCACTGTACTGACCGCCCTCACCCCAGAGAACGGTGGCGCCAAGCGGGTTCCAGTTCCGCTTAATACCGACCTTTGCGAACCAAACATTGTTGTCGTTCCCGGCACCGCGCACGTTGGGGATCGCTGCAAAGGGAGGTGTTGGATCTGCATCTTCGTACTGATACATGCCGTACACGAACAATCCGGTCGGCATGTGCATGACGGATGCACCCACTTGGTGGCGGTCGACGTCCTCGTCGAAGCTGAGCAGACCATTATTCACGCCAGTACCGCCCGAGGTGTGGGTGAAGCCGTAAGCTGCCGCTGTCTTGAAGCTGCCCCAGTCGCCCGCGTATTTCACGGCGACATCCCACAAGTCGAATTCGTTAATGGAGTTCTGAAAGCTGCTGTAGCCGCCTGACACGCTGAAACCACCAAAGGTCAGTGAGTCGTAGCGGACACCGGCGGTTGGTATACCGCAGTCTCCGCCGATTCCGGCATTGAGGCCCCCACACCAGAGGAAGTTCCCCCAGGTGAGGCCGAGCAGCCCAGCAGTGCCCTTCCCATTAACGCCCTTGGGACGCAAGAAGAAGCCGGCACCTTCCTGAAATATGGAGTTCGACTCGAGGACCGTGCCCGACAGATCGGGCAGGAGGGCGACGTTATCTGTCGCCGGATAGAGTGTGCCCCAATTCAGCCTGCCCCACTTGTCGCTCTTGATCCATACATAGGAGAGTAGGGTATTAACGGTCCCGGGCCCGGTAACGTCTTGGAATTGGTTCGCGGCAAAAGAGAACACGTCGCCCGGGGCCTCGACCGTCATATTGTAGCCAGCCGTCCAGCCAGGCGTTATTTGGGCGCTCCCCGAGATTGTGAAATTGCTCGCGATGGGGAAGCCCTTGTCGCCCACAGCGAAATTCTGGTCGGCGCCGTCGTCCCACCAGTTCATGGCCTTGATCACCCAGCCGGACACCGTCACGGTGACCTTCTTATTCCCTTTGCGAACCGTCGTGGCCTCCAACTCGGCCACGCGCTCTTCCAAGTCGGCGCAGCAGTCGCCGCCGAGATCCGCTGCGCTCGCCGGGCTGGCGTTTAGACTGGCCGCTGCGATCAATCCGAGCAGCCTCACAACGATTTTTCGACCGGTAAAACGGTTGAGCATCCCCTCGCCCCCCTACAGACGTGCCCCCTCCGAGGCTTGTTCTTCGGCTGCTGCAACTCCCAGTGTTCCCGGGAGAGCGAGTTGCCTGACGATTGCAGAGGTACCAGACTCACCCCGGCGAAGAGTGTAAAGATATGTAAAGGAATGCTTTTCGGCGTCCGACTGCGACCGTTGGAAAACCGAATCCCGGCGCTCGGCACCTCGACATTCCAAAGTCAGGACGAAGATAAAATCCGCAATGTCTTCAGTCGGCATTCGGGATGGCTGTCTAAAGCAGATGAATTGTCCCAATGGAGGCGGCGAGCGGCGAGTGGTCCAACGCCTGGTGTGTACTGAAAACCTAAATTCTGACGTAGTGGTGATGAAGTCCGCCAAGGATTGCGCGTGAGGCCAATGATTCCGCTGCGGTGAACGGGGCGAGAGACCGGCGCATCTTTATCCAATGACCGGTGGTTTCTGATCTCGTTGTAATAGCGGGCATAGGCTTTCAGGATTCGGCGCAGATGCGCCTCGCCCAAGACGACGAAATGATCCACGCACTCGCGCCGGATGGATCCGATCGGCCGTTCGGCAAAGCCGTTCTGCCAAGGCGAGGCTGGTGCAGTAGGCTTGTCCCGGATGCCCATGGCGCGCAATCGGCGCGTGACGATGGCACCGTAAATCCGATCACGATCGCGAATGAGGTGTTGCGGGGCATTGTCCCAAGGAAATGCCTCCGTTATTTGACGCGCAATCCATTTGGCTGTCGGATTTGTCGTGACGTTGACCCAGACGAGGTCTCTGCGGTCGAGCCGAACGATGACGAAGGCATAAAGCAGGTTGAAGCTGATGGTCGGGACAACGAACAAGTCCATGGCGGCAATGTCCGGCGCGTGGTTACGCAGAAAGATGCGCTGCCCCTGGCTTGGCGGCCCCCGTCGCTTCACCATGTACTTGGCGACGCTCGACTGTGCGACCTCAAACCCGAGCTTCAGAAGTTCGCCCTGGATGCATCATTGCGCCCGAGGAAGTCGGACTTGAGATCGAGATCGTCGGTGATATCGCCCACATGATCGAGATGGGCATTGAAGACAAAAAGAAAGGGCCTGCCCTCAACGAGAGGACGGCCCGTTCGGTAAAATTGGTTGCTGGGGCCCGCAACCGCTTTGGTAGGAAGCGTCTTCGGTCGATCAGCCAACCGAGGCCGAGCTGGGTGCCGCCGGCGGTGCTATCGGAATCGATTGTAATGAGATTCGCGGTATTGGATTGACCGGTGACGTTACTGGCCTGATTTGTGGTGATACAGCCCCTCGTCCGCAGGTGTCGTATACATCGGCACGTACCCGTCCGGCGACAGGCCGGCATAGACGCTGCCGTCATCGCATACGTCCCCGACGAACACGCAGTCGGGGGGTCCGCCGCCAGAACTGCACTGCCAACCCGAGGCGGCCGAGACAAGCTGATCCCCGGCCGGGCAGGTCGGCAGCCCGCCGCCGCCCAACATCGTGCGCCAGTTGGTACCGTCGTAGACCTTGGCCGTATCGTTGTAGACGATCTTTTTCTCCGGCGCGTCCGGGTTCGTGCAATCAGCGCGCGCTTCCTGTGCAAGCGCGATAAGGAGAAATGCACCCAGGCAAACAAACTGCCGCAAAGCTGGGAGATGTTCTGGAGGCTTCCCGCAGGTGAAAACGAAGTCGAGGCGGCCGCGCGGCGGAACAACCTGATTCACACGATCGGCAATTTGACGCTGCTCAATGGCAAGCTGAATCCGTCCCAGTCGAACAAGACGTGGATGGATGGCGGCGATCCCGACGCAGGAAAGCGCGAAGCGCTGCGCGACTACAGCGTTCTCTATCTGAACAAGCAGCTATGCGATCACGACAGCTGGGACGAAAGCGCGATCGCGGCCCGCGGGACATCGCTGCTGGAAATCGCCGAAGCCGCATGGCCGCGGCCGTAAGCTGGGCGGCAGCCCCGCCGGTCAATTAGGCTTCGCTCTTCTTCCAGATTTCATCCCACATTTGAGGGGTCGTGCCTGACTCAGGTCCGCCGCAATCCCGCGCTGCCTCCTTGGCCTCGACCTCGACAAAAACGTGATAGGCGTTCTTTTGGGTACGGAACACCATGTAAGCTGCGCCGGATTCACCCGTGAATGAGCGCATATCCAATCCAGTACCACTGCGTTTTGCCTTAAATGTTTTCATTGGCGTTCCCCTTCCCTGAGTTGATCCACATACCTGAACCCATAATCCTCTTAGCCCGTGTTCAGAAGGGGAGTCTCCTTCCTATCGGAGATTCGGCCAGACCTCGGCTATAGTGATTCAATGAGGAAATATCTGCACGTTGTCGTCACGCTGAACAGCGAGAAAGCCTCGACGCGCTTTCTGTTCGGCGATCTCGATGAAGCGGCATTGAAGCGGCAGTTCATAAAGCCGTACCGGCGGGGCGAACGCATCCTGGTTGGGAACGACGTCATTCCGCTCGCAGAGGTCACGGCGGTCAGCATCGTCGAAACGTCCGAGCCCGCGCGTGGCGCGGTAGAGCTTGTAGATATTGCTCCGCCGCTCTTCGAGCGACTGGCCACCGGCCTGTCCCGTGCCGTCTGAGAAGATCAGGACGTTCTTCGTCACTTCCGGGCCTCTGTTCCTTCCGCGAATCGGCAGGACTGAAGGGGCGAGGTTAGCAGAAGCCGGCCCGGTTCGTTTGCCACGCAAGGCACCCTCCCCCCTGCGTCAGCACCCATCGTCTTCCGGTTTCTCTTTCTCTTTCCACCCCGCGTCCCGCGCGTCCTTGTCCATGACCATTTCCGCCTCTTCGCCGGCTCTCATGGCCGCAAGCGCTAAAGCGCTCCTCCTCTGACGTTACGGCCTCCACTGCGTGGGGTGCCGCCCGCCGGATCGAAGCCGCAGGGCAAGGGCCATCAAGGCCGCGGCGGTCGCGGCCGGAAGAAGAAGAGGAGGAAGACGATGAGAGCCCTGACACAAAACGAGATTGCCCGCATGACGACAGCCGAGCTGAACGCGATGCTGCAAAGCATCGCCACACAGATCCCGGCGCTGCCGGAAGGTTCACACGAGCTGCGTATCGCGCACTTCAACCTGCGGATCATCCGCAGCGCGCTCGCGCCCAAGCCGGGCTTCGGTCCGCGCTAGGGGCGCGGTACTGGCCGGTCACCACCTTCACCGATGAAGGCGGCGCCCGAAGCGGCCATAGTAGAGGCCATATCGGTCCGCAAACGGCCAGAATAGTTGAAGAATGGGCCGGTCTCGAACCGGCCAATAAAGCGGCCAAAATTTCAGGCCGGACCCTTGCATTACCGGCTCTCTGGCGTATATTACGTACAGACTTACGTAAATACAGCAATTATACGGACATACCAAGATGCAAGCCAAGACTGAACGTTTCGAAATGCGGCTCGATCAGGAGACCCTGGACCGGGTTGACGGGTGGCGGGCCGCCCAGGACGACCTGCCCTCGCGCGCGGAAGCGATGCGGCGTCTGATGGAAAGAGGACTCGGCATGTCGGGCAGCGAGGGCCTTCACTTCCGGGAGAGCGAGAGGCTGATGATCTCGATGCTCTGCGATATCAGCCGCCAGCTTAAGGTGAAGGACGGCATCGATCCCGAGTTTGTCGCCGAGGCCCTTTACGGGGGCCATAACTGGGCGCTGCGCTGGCAGTATCAGGGTGTTTTTCACGGACATGAGGACAGCCAGCAAGCTGTCTCCGACGTCGTAGATATCCTCGATATGTGGTTCTTCATCGAAAGCGGCTACGCCAAGCTTTCAAAGAAGGACAAGGACCGGATCAAGAAAGAGGCCGAGCCTTTTGGCAGCTATGTGAAGTTTCCGGGCTTTGACGGGAACCACGAGACCGAGCATCTCGGCATCGCGCGGTTTCTGATCGAGAAGATGGATCGCTTTAGCATCTTCAAGGGCCGGGAATTGAATTCCCATGCGCCGCTAATCGGGCCTTACCAGCGCATGCTGGCCGTGTTCGAGCCGATCCGGGTCACCCTTGTCGGCCGCGAACTCAGTGCGACAGAGGTCATCGAGCTGCTTAAGGCCAAAATGCATCCGGACCACCGGGCGCGAAAGAGCGCGTAACGCTGCTCACGCCTGTTACGCCAAGGCGCAAGCCTGCTGCAGATCTTCGTGCTCGAAGGCAGAGGCCATACGGTCGCACGCTGCCTTTGGCAGGTTCAGCTGCTCCGCGCGCGCGCGCCAGGCGGCGACGGCCTTGCCGACGGCGGCGGCGATCTTTTTCGCCTCATTGTCCTTAAGCTCAAAGTAGCCGGCGACGCTCAGGGCAAGTTCCAGCGAGGCGGTGTTGTCGTCGAGATCAATCGCCGTCGAAAGAATGCGCGCCTTAATATCGGTCGGCACCGGGTTGAGGTCGTAAGCGGGGGCCAGGCGCCAGCCGTCGGGTCCGGCATATAGAAAGCCGTGATTGCGAAGGTGGTCGTCGGTGTTCGAGATCATGATGCTGAACACAATCTGCCGCCAGAGCGCGCGCATGTCATCCTTCGCGGCGGCCCCGTACTGGCGCAGCGCATCGACAAATTCGAGATAGCTGCGCGCCTCGTTGTCCTGCGCCCCGAGCATGCTCATGGCTGACAGGAACGGGATGCGCACGCCGTCCACCCGGTCGAAGCGCCGCAGCAGCAGCACCGGCTTTTCGCCGGCAAGCTCCAGCCTCCAGTCGGGCACGGCCAGGCCCGCATCGCCAGCAAGCGTCAGCGCCACCGCCTCCCAGCGCACATGGTCATAATCATCATCACGGTGCGGAAACTTTGCGATGGCAAGATGACCGTCACGATCACGGACTGACGCTTTCGGGCGCGCGCCGCCCAGTGACGATCCCGGCGCGAGCAACAAGCGAAGATCATCGTCGCTTTCGTCGTCGGCCAGCACACGCTCTGCTGCGTTGAGAAGTTTCGGCAATTCGACAAGCGGCGGTATCCTGACCACCCCGCCTGCCTCGGATAGGAACGGGCCGCCTGGTTTCTCGGCAAAGCGCAGCGCGCCTTGCCTTGCTTCGTCATCGACATTCAGCAGGTAATCGATCTCATTTAGCGTGCGTGGCTGCTCGCCGGCCGCGTTGGCTCGGTGACGCTCGGCCCGCCGCATCAGCACGCGGCCCCAGCGGTCGGGCGCGGAATCGCCGATCGCGCCGAACATCGTGCGGCCGGGCTGCGTGTGGAAAGTGCCCTGCCCGAGAGTCAATGCCGGCTCCAGAGCAAAGCGCTCCTTATCGGCAAGCCAGCTTTCATCATACTCGAACGACGCGGTGTCGCGGCCGCGGCGCGTGCGCGCCCACAGCCGCCCGACCAGATGAGGCGTGCCGTGCAGATCGACATAGACAAAAACCTCCCGGTCCATCACGCATCCTCCGGCGAAGATTCGCGGCGGGTTTTGCGGATGCGCTTTGGCAGGGTCTCTTCTTCGAGATCACGGCCAACGCTGTCATGGGTAATATCGGCAAGGTTGCCGAGCCTGTCCGCAAGCCCGAGCGCAAAAAGCACCGAGGCGTAATGCGCCATCAGCACGCCGGGCTCGCCCTTTTCGATGTTGTAGAGCGTCTGCCGGCTGATGCCCGCGCGCTCGGCCATAATGGTCGTGGTGATGCGACGCCGGCGCCGGGCAGCGCTGATATCGTGCCCGAGCTTACGCAGTGCCCGCATAGCTGGGATCGGCAATGACCGGTCTGATGAGCTAGTTTCCATAATTATAATGTCCATAGTTACAGACAGTACGTGGCTTACTGTCCAAAGTTACGGACATTATAGCACGCAAGCGAACGGAAGGCAAAGCCGATAGTCTTAATGTCCATAGTAGCGGACACTATACCATTTACTGTCCATAGTTCTAGACATTAAATGGGATGGTTCGGGTCGGGGTGTGGGAGAATTATGTGGATTACCCCTATGAAACGGGGGCGATTTTCCGATAAGTTCATGTTATGTTCTCAAGTCGGTGCTATTGATCCTGGAGAGCCCGCTAAAGCCCATGGTCCATTTCACTACAGATCTCGATCCGGCAGAGCTTCCGGCTACGCTCCGGCAGATGACCGGCATTGTCGGCTGGGACATCTGGCGCCGTCGCATCGAGAGCCTGAAAGCCCACACGAATGCCAATCCGCCTTTGCAGCTCTATCTTCAAGACAGGCATGGCCTGGAGCTCGCCTTCGGTGATGTCAGGCGGCACCTGATGACGACAAGCCGGTGCCCGTGGCCGCCACGGAGCGCGGAGGAATACCGGCTCTGCTCCTTTCTGGCGACCGCCGTCAGGGTGCACGCAAATCTTAGCGCACAGGGCCGAACCAGGTTTGCCGGTGCCATTCGCAACGCGCTGAAAAAAGAGTTCGGTCTCGGGCCGATCGCTTTCGAGATGGTGATCGTCGCCCAATTGATGTCGAGGGGCTTCGATGTCGAATTCCACGACCTGGAATCAGGCGGCGGATTCGACTTCCTGGCGAGGCGCGACGGCCTCGAAGCCGAAGTCGAGTGCAAGCACGTCTCGGCCGATATCGGCCGCCAGATCCACCGCCGCAAGCTTCAGGATCTTGGGGGCATGCTACTGAGCACCGCGAAGTGCCCGGAGGGCGACGGCCTGCTCTTGCGTGTGACGTTGCCGGGCAGGCTCACAGGCAACATGGAGCAGCAGCGGGCGTTGGTCGAGCGCATGGGCGCGGTCATGTCCGGCGAGGCCGAGTTTATTGATGATGCGGTTTGCGCGGTGGCGGCCGAGCGGTTCGCGCTGCACGACTCGCCGTTCTCGGCGAGCCGCGGTGACAAGCTCACCATGCCGGACATCGAGCAATATTTGCGCGCCGCTCATGGCATTGAAAATGCGCATACGGTTCTGAACTGGCGGCCCGGGCGCGCGGCCGTGCTGGTGAATGTGCAGAGCCAAAAGCCCGACCGCGTTCTCGATGAGCTGTTCAAGCATCTAAAGGCAGACACTAAGCGGCAGTTCTCGGGCAAGCTGCCGGGGCTGCTTTGCGTGCACCTTGCTGACCTGACGCAGCAGCAGTTGCGTGATCTGGCCGATCTCGACCAGAGCGGGACCGTAACCGGCTTGCAGCGCATGGCCAGTACCCTTCTCCAGAAACGGCCACATCTGCACAGCATTGCGGTGACGGCTGATGGAGAAGTGCAGATCACCCGGCAACGTCACAACGGGCGGATCACCACGTCAGTGCAGGAACAGGGGCCGTCCTACGTCTTCGTCAATCCCGAGCATCCGATGGCAGACGCCCAGCCCCTCGGCGAACTGTTCCACATAAACACGAAGGCGGCGGCATAGCGTAGTATCACCGCCGCCACCATCATCATGTTCATCTAGCCGCTATATCCGAGAGGCAGATTGTTTAGATGCTTCCTGACATGGCGCCAGTTGGGCATGTGGCGGTCGAGGACCGTCAAAAGCCCCCTCACACGAACTGGCGTATCGCGCACTACAACCTGCGCCTGATCCGCGAGGCGCTCGCACCGAAACCAGGCTTCGGCCCGCGATAGGCGGAGCCCCTGATCGCAACTATAGCCAGGGCGCCATGTTGGAGAGAGTTCGGGTATGGCAAAGTGTTTTCTTGCGGCTATCGTCGCGTTTCTTGGTCTTCGCTTTTAGAAGTTCCTGCGTCGCGTCCAGGTGGACAAGCCAGGATTTCGGAACTGCGTCCTTGTGTTCATTGACGATGCGCTGCCCCCAAAGCCCGGCACGGCGGTCCTTGCATTCCCTAAACAGGCGCATCGCGGCAAAAGCCACGGCAGGATCTTTCGCGGTGAAGAAGCGCTCAAACCAGAAGCAAGAATCTTTATTATCTTTGTAGGAGCTGCGCGCGGCGCGGCGAACATCATCCAGCCAGCCCGATAGCGAGAGCGGATCTATCTTGCCGGACCATAGTTCCTCCGCTTTGGCCGTGGCGTCCAGGAACCCGGCCAGCGTCAGCGCCCGGGCGATGCCGGCGGCATCGGGAGCGCCAAGGTTTTCCTCGATTAGACTGACCAGCCAGTCCTCGTGGCCGTGTTTCAGTGCCAGGAATGCATACAAGGACAGGTCATAGTCGCTTTTTGCTGCGTTAATGAGTTGGCCACGCAATTCCTCCAGTTCTGAACTGCAAAACTTTCCGAACGGAATATGATCGAAGCCCGATACGTTGATCCCGGAATGCTGATGCGATTGGTCGATGAGCTTCCATATCTCAACGCCCTCGGCCGGCTCTTCCTTGAAGATGGCTGGCAGGAGCTGTCCTATCGGGATGCCGTCAAGAAATGCATGTATGGCACGCTCCCTGGCCACCCTCTTGAGTTTTTTTACAATTGCGCCGTCGTCCAGACGCACGACAGAGGTCCACACTGAGTCCGTTTCAAAGCTTGGCGCGTAGATAGGATACGAATGTGTCGTCCGGCTCAGCTTTTGATCTAGCAGGCCGTCAATGTCGTCATACACGGCGCGAACTTCGTCGTCCCGGATACCGCGTTCTTCGGCGAGATAGGCGAGAGCCTCCGGCATCACTCTCGAACGGGCCTCTTCAAACGGAAGATGGCCGCCAGAGTCGGTAATCAGGTAACTGCCGGAAATCGCCTCCCGGCGATCCTGGCCTTCCTGAAATGACCAGCCGCTGTCAACGAAGGCCCTTTTTAAGGCTTCGTCTTCCGAATTGGAGATCGCCACCATGGCAGCCTGACGCAACGACTTGTTCTCAGTCCCCGCCGCAATATCGATCAGAATATTGGCGTTCGGCGGCAGAGTCTTAAGCCGCACATGGGAAAGATAATTGAGCCAGCTTTGGACGATCCGTTCGTCTGCTTCGCCGTCTATCAGATCAAATATTTTTTTCAGGTCTTGCTCGGTCAGGGGAGTCAGCAGACAGGCGATGTCAACACTGAAAGCGAATACGGGAAGAAGCTTTTCGAGCGTGTCGATCTGTTCCTTTGCCGGCCTTCCGAGAACGGACGCCACGGCAACATTCTGGCAAACTGGGATGAGGAACTTCTGCTCGTCGCCTGCGGTGCCGGCCAACGACGCGAGTTTCGAAAGGCTGGCTGTGCGCAGGCGCGCAAGTTCGTCATCCTTCAGCACGATTGATGATTGTTCGGCAAAATCAGCCGGGAGCGCGAGCTTGTCTTCCCCGAGCAGCAAAACCGCAAAAATGCCCTGGACAAAATCTGCTAGTGCCGCAGGCGCCCAGCGCGCAAAGGATGCAGACGCGCGGTCATGGTCCGAAAGATAGGTGACAGCATCGGGAGATTGAGGATCGAGCAGCCGGACCGCATCGACAATTAACTCCTGATCGTCTGTATCCAGATTTGCTTCCGGCCACGGCGCAAAGCGCGCGAGACGTTCCGCCCTCGTCAGCGGTTCGAGCTCCAGGTCACTTTTTGCGGCCGGCCATGTGATCTTGCCGCCATGTTTAATCACCGGCCATCCGGGGAGCTCCCGCTCGCTTCGGGGCATATTGTTCGCAGCGGAATCGGATATTTCGGAAAGGGAACGGGGCGTAGCCAGCGATTGCAGAAGCAAGTCGGAAGCCGCAGGCCCAATTTTTCCGCCAAGGCCCCTTAGTTGCCGGCATTCCTCCAGAAGGGCGTCCTCGGTCTCGACAGGATCGTGAGAATTCAGACGAAGGAGCCAATGAAGTGATTCCAGTCCCCGGCCACCCATAAGGGTGGAAGCGACTGCAGCGGTCACAAGCGTCTCTTTGAAGGGCGTACGCGGAAGGTAAGAGATAATGGACTGCGCCGCCCTTGCGAGATAGTCCTTCTCATCCTGCCGCAGGTGCTGGTCGATACGGAAATGGTAAGAAGCTTGTATGGCCCGCCAGTCAGCGAGATTTGCCTCCGTTTCGGAACGGCGCTCGTCGGCTCCGTCTACCGGCTTTCCGTGTAGCCAGCTAATTGGGTCCAGACCGTAGGCGCCTGCCCAGGCAGGCAGCCTGCGCACCAGTTCGTCATGAACCTGCGGCGCCTTTGCCGCATTGGCCAAACCCTTTACCAGGATTTCGCCTTCGCCGCGTCCAACCGGATGCTCCCTGAAATGAGCTTCTGCGAAAGCGGCAAAGAAAGCGGGATCGAGAGCGATCAACGGCCAGAATTCGACAAAGTCGCCGAGGTTGAAATTCTGCTGACCGATCCAGGTTTGAAGCAAAATTTTACGCGCTGCGGGGGTTGCCCTGCCGCGTGCAAAAGTGACCGACGCTGCAGCACGCAAAATTGAAACCGCAATGTCCGCGCCGCGCAGCTGCTCCTCGTACCCCGCAATGATCTCCTTAATTTCCCCCTCACCGTTCAGCGCTTCGACCGAGCGGGCAAGATCCATTCCGATGACGTAGGGAAGAAGTTTCCGACTGACCTTGAAGCGATGGGGACTGCCCGACGACTCCAGCCAGGAGCCCGAGGTAATTTCGCTTATCGTGTTGCGATAATGCTCAAGGCTTTCTCCGCTGTCAGCGGAGAGCCGGCTGTGAATATCGGCAATGGAGATCGAGAAGTGTGGATCATTTAGAACATCCTTCCCTATGCCTGCGACAAATGAGAGGAGCCCCTCATAATCTATGCGCAGTTCACCGCCTCTGTGTTCCAGCCGAGAGCGCCAGTCTTCCAGGACAAGCCGTGCGACGGTGATATCACCGGTTTCTCTAAGCTTCTCACGCAGCGAGATTGCAAGAGCTGCAAAGCGAGGAATGCGGATCAGCGCCACCAACGCCGAGGGAAGATCTTGTCTGGACAGATCATACCGTTCGAGCAATTGGTCAAGTTCGGCATCGCTGAAGTCGGGAACTTTAATCTCAGAGATGGGCTGGTCCGTTGCACCGCGCAGCTTGCCGAGGTGATCTTCCCAGTAGGCTAATCTGCTTGTCAGCAGAAGCGACACACAGCCATTCCAGGGGTCGTCTTCGAACATCGAGACGAGCTCTTGCCAGCGATAGTCCCACCGCTCATTGAGGCCATCTATCAGCAAGACTATCCGGATAGGTGCGCCGCGACTGCACCAGCGGGAGACACGGCGTGCAAGAGATTCTGCGGAGACAGACTGCATGCATCTGGACAGGAGTCGGGAAATGACTTCTGCCGGATCTGCCGTCTCGATAATATCCTTTGCCGAGGCGACGAGAATTAAAGGAGCGTTCTCGTCGGAAATCTTTTCGGCACACCAGGCAAGAGCCGCCCATGATTTGCCGCGTCCTTCCTCGCCAAGCAGAACCGCCGGATTCTGGGCACCGCTTTCCCACCACTTGTCCAGCTGATCCGTGACCGCCTTGCGGGGCACATAGCTGCCTGGAACGCTTTCCACGGCAGCTGCCGGATTTCTCAGGTCTTTGCGGGCCCGTCGTTCCGATCCGATGGCCTCTCCAAGCCATTTGGACGCCGCATCGCGCGCTATATCGAAGCCGACCTCCGGCGCAGTAAGCTGTCGGCGCAACTCGTCGACAATAGCGTTATAATCAGGGTGAGCCTGAATACTGTCGAAGATCGATTCGAAGTCGCCGTTTAGCCGCCCGGCGACGATATGGCGTGCCGCCGCACATGCCGCTGCTAGAACGGAAATGGTGCTCGGTGCAGAACGCCAGTCCAGACAGACAAGGGTAACGCCCTGCTGCTGGGCAATTTCCCGCAATTCGCTCCAATCCGGCTCTCGCATTTCGCCGGACCGCACGAGACCCCAGACGTCCGTGCCCAGCGTCTCCAGCGCCTCGTGCAACTTCGACTTCACGGCATCCAGTGAAAGAGGCGTCTTAGCTGCAAAGCGCTTTGCCTCGAATGCAACGCCGGGCAAAGCTGGATCGCTCTCGGACAAAATGTCCTTGCCGTGCTGGGGTCCGGACTTAACGAGACGAAACGTGCGGCGCGCAATATGCTGAAGGATATCGCGGAACAAGCCCTCAAAACCGTCTTCACTTTGAGCCTTGAGCTCACGCAGCGCATCAAGTAGCGCATCGAATTTACCACTCGATTCAGGAGCAGCTTTAGACCGGCGACCGCTGCTCATGATTTTGCGCCAGCTCTGCCAGTCACGACCTTGCCGCCTCGGCCGCGATGTGGCCCGCCATCCCAGCCACAAAACTTTTCAGGCTCGTCATGTCATCGAGGTCGGAATAGGCGCCGTCATCGACAGCTGAGCGCGGTGACGTGATAACGGAGGCGGCTGAATAAAGCTGTTCCTGCATGAGTCTCTGGCACAGCAGGTTGTATCTCTTCTGATACGAAGCGCCTTGAAACTCCGGGAATACAGGAAAGTGCGGCGAGTTGTCGGTGACAGGGCGGCGTGATCCAGGCGCATCTTCGACCAGCATCATCCAGCCTACAAATGGGCGGGGATGTTTGCCGAATGCTCCCTCCCGGTAAGCCGTCCAGATATCGACCGCGTTGCCGATAGCTTCCTCGGTGCGGTTGTTAAAGTTGTTGCCGAAAGAAGGGCCGACCTGACTCTTGAACTCAAGCGTGGCGATGAGCCTGCCGTCATTGATGACAAGAAGGTCCCAGAGTTTTGTCGGGCGAAAATAGCCGGGAAGGCACATCATGCGGCCGTTTTGGTAGATGTCGGCGTGACCGAGACCATTAGCCCGGACGATATCAATCACCAGTGCGACGAAGCCGTCCATGTTCTTGCCACCCGTGACACCGGCTCGTTCGCCCTGATCTTGTTTGCCGGATTCAATCTGCTTTTGGCGGGCCTTCTCCCGGTTGCCCCAGAACGCCTGGACGGCCTCGCGCGCCTTCTTTTCATAATCGGCAAGATCGATCGTCAATGGCCCGCTCCCCCGTTTCCTCCAATGGCGGACCGCTCGGCAGCCGACAGGCCGTAAAGCTTGAACACCACTGCGTTGCAGGCTGCGGTATCACCGGGTTCCGCTGCTGCGATCAGCTCGGCTTTGATATCAGACGGAACGCTTGCCCAGTGCGGGATGCGGATACGGCGCAGATACTGCGCCTGAAAGCGCAGATAGCCGCCTCGCATCTTTGTCGAATAGATCGACACAAACAGGCGGGCGATACCGGAGCGCAGCACAGCTTGCAGCGCTTTCAGCTCCCACTGGCCGGATGTGATGAAATAGAGATTGTGATGGGGATAGAGCCTGCCGTCCTCGTAAACGATATGCGCCTCGCCCTTAATATCGGGAATGAGAAGCTTCGGTTTATTGGCGATGGCGGGATAGATCCTGTCAATCGTCCTGTACCAGTTCGCGGGCGCTTTGGTGGCTACATGCCGCTTTGCGATCTTGTCGCGCCGCGCTTCGAGATAGGCTTTAAGGCGCGGATAGCGCTCAAGCTCGACGAGCCCGCCCTCATCGCTGAACGGATTGATGACCCCAAAGCCGCGCCATTCGACTTCGCCTGAAAGGATATCACGCGTCATGACCAGCGGTAGCTTGCGATCCGGCTCAACATCAAGCTCATCGAAGCGGCCGATAAATTCCTTGTCGGCACCGGTGGCAACGCCAATGCCAACCTTGCACCCGGCTTCTTCCAGTGAAGGAAATTCGGCTTCAAGCCGCCGTACCACGGCAAGCTGATCAAAGGACTCCAGTATCCAGGGGTCAGAACCGACAGCGATAGCCGGCAGCTCTTTGACTGGGCCATCTTCGGGCGGTTTGCGCGGCGCGAGCATTGCTTTTTCAAGACGCGAAAGCACGGTCGCGTTGATATCCGGGCGGTGCGCAACGCGCGTGGTCTTACCCTTCTCGCGGGCGATAACGGTGATGGCCGGATAGGCGATAACCTCGCTGTGAAACGCGTCCGTGTCGTACATATCGACGTAGTATTTGAGGTGAAAGCGTTCGGCGACCAGCTTGCGCAGAGGGCCGCCATAGCGGTTTTTCATCCAGCGATCAGCGCAGATAAAGCCAAGGTGGCCGCGTTCGCCCAGCAGCTCAAGACATCGCTCTATAAAGGGGATGTAGAGATCGGCCCGGTCGAAAATCGTGCGGTAACGGGCGCGGTATTCGGCAATGAGCGCATCGGGGATTAATTCCTGGCGGACATAGGGTGGATTGCCTACCGCGAAATCGAAGCTTGCCGGCAACTCTTCAAGCAGGAAATCGCCCTTACGGAGCCAAGCTGCCGTAAGCGCGCGCGCACGCGTTGCTGTCAGTCCAAGTTCGCAGAGCCGGCCGACAATTTTCTCGCGGGTCGCTTCAAAGGTCGCCTGATGAAGTTCGACAGCACAGATAGCATCTTCGAGCGGCGCGTCACCGGGTACTACTCTGTGGCGCGCCATAGAGTCGAACAGTCGGTCGATAACCGGCAGCAGGAAGTCGCCATCCCCAAAGGAAGGCTCTAGCAGCCGCATTTGGTATAGCGGCCGGTCATTCGTATAGCCCGCCAGATCGAGGATAAAATCGACGACCTCGCGCCGCGTGAATATTGCGCCGCGCTCCTCGATCCCCGCTTCGGCAAGTAAACTTAGCGCTTCGGAGACTGGGCAAAGGTCAGGCAATGAAAGCTGCCGCGCAGAGAATTTGGACACTACCGTGCTCATCGGCGTCTGCCCTCCCGGCGCGTCGTAAGTGACGGTGCAGCATCATTGGTCGCAGCACTGCCGTCTATGAGATTAGTGATGGCCCGGCGCACGACCCAGGCGACCGAAACATCGTCGCGTTCCGCCAGCTGACAAAGGCGATGATATACGCCTTCGTCGAGCGTAACGGTCAGTCGTGTGGTCTTTCGATTCGTTCGCGGTCTGGCCATAGAGTGATGTTATCTGCATCACTTAACCGCAAGCAACAACTTTGATGCTGTTATCCCGTCCTGTTTGTGGCATGCGCCACTCGACGCGCTCGTCGAGAGACGGACTACTATCTTCTCTGCTTGGCGCGCTTCTGGACGGCTTCGACCCGCTCAATCAGTTTGTCCAAATCATCCGGCTCAGGCATACCGTCGGCATATTCGTCAGATGTGGAGCGCTTCAATCAGGCGAGAGATGTCATCTTGGAGTGCACCGACCTCATCAGCAACCTCATCCGACCAGGATATCTCCTTTACGTTCCCAAGGTGGACCTGCTCGTCTCAACGGCGGACCGTTCCGTTAAATAGATCACGAATGACAATTTCTTCGAGCGTATTGCGCAAGGCTGCCGCTCCTCGCTGAACTTTGTCCACCTGATCCTGGCCCTGGCTTTTTCTTGCCTGCGCCAAAGCCTCACGTGCACGGTGAGTCGTTTTGTACGCATTCGAGTTTGCAGGACACTCATCGAGCGCAATCTGACCGGGCGATCCATCATGGGATTTGGCAACCCAGTGAGTCGTTATCTCCGCTCCTTCCTGTTCGGCGGCTTCCATCAACAACGCGAGGAAGCTGAGCGACCGCGTAATAGATCGGGGGCACACGCAGACACGCACTACCCTCGCGGGACCGAGCTAGACCCCCGGTGTCCAACACCTTGCCCAACGTTCCTCATTTTGGGCGGTCCACATATTGGGCATCTGTTGGGCAATCTCCGCAGCTATCAGCTTAAGTGTCTGATTTTATTGGCGCCCCGTAGGGGAATCGAACCCCTGTTTCCGGCGTGAGAGGCCAGCGTCCTAGGCCGCTAGACGAACGGGGCCACGCGAGCGAGAAGCTATAGCTTGCCGCCTGGATCGCGATCAAGGCTAATCGGCATCGATCCTGATGCGGGAAAGCACCGTGCCGGTGGTGACGTCGATGACGGCGATCTCCGGGCCGGTACTGGTCTGTAGATGGAGGGCCAGCCGGTCGCCATCAAGGGCCATGGCGGCAATCGTCGCGCCGGGCGGCAGGGCTAGCCCAGAGGTCTCCGCCGGGATGGACGCCTGGCCGGGGGCCGACGACTGCACTTTCTTATCCCCAAGCTTCGAGGCCTGGTAAACGATAGCGGCCATCACGAAGGCGAAACCGCCCACCAAGAGGATGCCCATGACGATCACGGCGATCTTGAGCCCGCGCACCTGGCGCGGGGTGAACACCGTGCCCGGCAGGGGCGTATTGTCAGGCTCGCTCGTCACCGCCATCGTCTAGAGTCCTGAAATGCCGCAATCACATCAACGGCCCGTCGAACGCCTCACCGCCGAAGCGGAGGAAAGCCACGCGAACATGCGGCTCGACCTGTTCTTGAGCGGCATGCTCCCTGAGTTGAGCCGCACGCGGGTGCAGGCCCTCATCAGGGATGGCCAAGTGGCCTCAAGCGGCGCGACCATAGAGGACGTGAAATATAGGGTCAAACCGGGCGAGAGCTTCGAACTTTGCCTGCCGCCCGTTGCCGATACCACGATCGGCGCCGAAGCGATCCCGCTCGACGTGGTCTACGAGGACGACGCGCTCATCGTCATCGACAAGCCGGCCGGCCTCGTGGTGCATCCCGGCGCCGGTCAGCCCGACGGCACGCTCGTCAACGCGCTTGTGGCCCATTGCGGCACGTCTCTCTCCGGCATCGGCGGCGTGGCCCGGCCCGGCATCGTGCACCGCCTCGACAAGGATACGAGCGGGCTGATGGTCGTGGCCAAGACGGACCAAGCCCACCGCGCCCTTGCCGAGCAATTCGCCGACCATGGCCGCACCGGCGAGATGGAGCGCGGCTATCTGGCGCTGGTGTGGGGCGCGCCGTCGCGGCCGCACGGACGAATCGCGGCGCCGATCGGACGCCATCCGACGAGCCGTACCAAGATGGCCGTGCTGTCCGAGGAGAAAGGACGGGAGGCCGCAACGCGCTGGCGCGTGGCGGAGACCTACGGGCACGGCAAGGACGGGCCCCTCGCCGCGCTGGTCGAGTGCACGCTCGAGACCGGGCGCACCCACCAAGTGCGCGTGCACCTGGCCCATATTGGGCACCCCCTGGTCGGCGATCCGCTTTACGGCCGCGGGTTTAAGTCAAAGCTGGGGAAACTGCCGGAGGACGCGCGAGCGAAGCTCGCCGGCCTCGAACGCCAAGCGCTCCATGCCGCACGGCTTGCCTTCGTGCATCCCGTGACCGGCACATTAATGGAATTTAATAGTCCGCTACCTGAGGATCTCGCCGAGATTGCGGTTACATTCAAGCAACTGTGATGCCGAGTCGCCTTTTCTGCACATGGCAAAGGTTCTATAGACGAACGTGCCGGGGGGCAGGTTGAACGGGAAGAGCGCAGCCGTTTGAGGCTGCCGGAGACGGGTTCCATGGCCGCCAGAAGTTTGCCGAGCGTGAGCGCCCACGGCGGGCTGACACGCTACCTCGAAGAAATCAGACAATTTCCGATGCTGGAGCCGCAGCAGGAGTACATGCTCGCCAAGAGTTGGCGCGAGCATGACGACCGCGACGCAGCGCATCAGCTCGTCACTTCGCATTTGCGGCTCGTGGCGCGCATCGCCATGGGTTATCGCGGCTACGGCTTGCCGATCGGCGAGGTCATCTCCGAAGGCAATGTCGGCCTGATGCAGGCGGTGAAGCGTTTCGATCCCGACAAGGGTTTCCGGCTCGCGACCTATGCCATGTGGTGGATTCGCGCCGCGATCCAGGAATACATCCTGCGCTCGTGGAGCCTGGTGAAGATGGGCACCACAGCGGCCCAGAAGAAGCTCTTCTTCAACCTGCGTAAGGTCAAGGGTCAGCTCAAGGCCCTCGAAGAAGGCGACCTGCACCCCGACCATGTGAAGACGATCGCCACCCGGCTCGGCGTGAGCGAGGACGACGTCGTCTCCATGAACCGGCGGCTCTCGGGCGACTCATCGCTCAACGCGCCCGTGCGCAACGATGCGGAGAGCGGCGAGTGGATGGACTGGTTGGTGGACGACACCTCCGTCGACCAGGAGACCGCGCTGGCGGATTCCGAAGAGAAAGAGCAGCGCCACGACATGCTGCAAGACGCGCTCGAAACGCTGAACGAGCGCGAGCGCCGCGTGTTCGAAGCGCGCCGCCTCTCCGAGGATCCGCTGACGCTGGAGCAACTCTCCACGGAATTCGGCGTGTCGCGCGAACGCATCCGCCAGATCGAGGTTCGCGCCTTCGAGAAGGTGCAAAAGGCGGTCCAGAAAGCCGCCGCCGCGGCCGAGCCTGAACCCGTAGACTAGCAGACCCTCTAGCGCTCACATCTGTTAGATTCGTCATTGCCGGGCTTGATCCGGCAATCCGTTCCACTGGCATCTCATAACGCTGAGGGCCTACGGCATGGATGGCCCGGATCAAGTCCGGGCATGACGGTTCATTGGAATGCGGGTCGGGGGAAATGAAGCATCTGAAAGTCGAGGGCATCGACGTCGCCTATCTCGACGAGGGCAAGGGCCCGTGCGCCATCCTCGGCCATTGCTCCAGCGCCTCCCACAAGGAATGGCTGCCACTGATCGAGACCTTGAAGGCCGATTGGCGCGTGCTGGCGCCCGACTTCATCGGCTACGGACAATCCGACCCCTGGCCCATCGATAAGCCGTTCAGCATCGAAGCGGACGTCAAGGTGCTATTGGCGCTTGCCAGAAAGACCAAGAGCAAACTTCATCTGGTCGGCCACTCCTACGGTGCGGCGCTCGCTCTCGAGGCCGCGCGCAAGCTGGGCGCCCGGGTCAAAAGTCTTACTTTGGTCGAGCCGGTCTCGTTTCACCTCTTGCGCATCGAGAACCGTCCCGAATGGAAGGATGTCGAGAAGCTCGGCGTATCCGTGCTCGATCCCGTGGCCAAAGGCGACGACCGCAGGGCCGCCGCCGCTTTCATGAGCTACTGGCTCGGCCGCTGGCGCTGGTGGCTGTCGCCGGAGCGTTTCAAGAGCGCCATCGCCACGACGATCCCCAAAGTCGCGCTCGAATTCTCCATCGCCATCGACGCGCAGACGACGCTTGCGGACTATGCCGAAATCGAAGCGCCGGTGTTGCTTATCGTCGGCGCCAAGACACCGCCGCCGACCCGCGCCGTGATCGATTTGCTAAGCGGCGCTTTGCCCAACGCGAAAGTCGAGACACTAAGAGGCGCCGGGCACATGAGCCCTTTCACGCATCCCGCCGAACTCAACCAGCTGATCCTCGATCATCTCGCCGCTCACCGCTAGCCGCGCTGTCGCCGTCGCCGAGATCCTGGACATCCCTGGTGAACAAATCTTCGAGCTCGACCGCGGCTGAGAGCGCATTGGCGCGCATCTTTTCCTGGTCGGTGTAGATCTTGTAGTCGTCGTAAAGGCGCTTCTCGTCGTGCCGCTTGAAGGTCGCGATCAAGCGCGTCACCTCGTCCGGCTTCAGGCCGAGCCCGCGCAAAAGCTGCCTGGTGAGCTCGAGCGCCGAGAGAAACGTCTCACGTTCGATGATGGTGACCCCAAGATCCAAGAGCCTATGCACATGGATTCGGTCCCTGGCCCGCGCGTAGATCGGCAGATCGGGAAAGTTCTCGCGAACGACCTCGGCCACCCTGATCGATGCATCGACATTGTCGATGGCCAACACGAAAGCTTGCGCTTTACGCGCCCCGGCGGCCCGCAAGATGTCGATTCTCCCCGCGTCGCCGTAATAGATCTCCGCGCCGAACCGCTTGACGAAGTCCACTTGCGCGATGCTGGCGTCGAGCGCGGTGAAGGGAATATGCCGCGCGCGCAGCACGCGGGCAACGATTTGCCCGAAGCGGCCGAAACCGGCGATGATGACGTGCTGCTCGCCTTCCGGCGGTATCTCGTAGTCCGGCGGCGCCGGTGTCAAGGCGCGCGCCACCACGTCGTCGATAAGCAGAAGCAGCGGCGTTGCCGCCATGGACAGGGTGACCGCGAGCGTCAGCAGGCTCGCCGTGTCGCGCCCAATCACGCCTTCGAACATGCCCACCGAGAACAGCACGAAGGCGAACTCGCCACCCTGGCTGAGAATGATGCCCAAACGGCGTGCCGATGCGTTGGCAAGTCCCCACCAGCGGCCGAGCCCGTAAAGAACGGTGGCCTTCACCAGAAGCAGACCCGCGACGATGGCCAGCAGCGCCCAAGGCTGCGCCACCAGCACCGAAAGATCGATGGACATGCCCACCGCGATGAAGAACACGGCAAGCAGCAGGCCTTCGAACGGCGCGATATCCGCCTCGATCTGATGGCGGTATTCGGAGTCCGCCAACAGCGCCCCCGCGATGAAGGAGCCGAGCGCCGCGGAGAGTCCGACCGCCTCCATGATCAGGGCCACGCCGACCACGGTCAGCAGAGCGCTGGCCGTCATGGCCTCGCGCACGCCCGTGGCGGCAACCAGATGATACAGCCGGCTCAACAAGAATCGCCCGACCAAGATCACGCCGGCAATCGTGAGGATGGCGAGCCCGGCGCTGGCGAGGTCCATCTTCGGCTCCTCGACGCCAAGGGCGAAGAGCGGTACCAGCGCGATCAAGGGTATCGCCGCGAGGTCCTGGAACAGCAGCACGGAGAATGCGAGCCGCCCATGCCGCGTGGTGAGCTCGCCCCGCTCCTCCATGACTTGAAGCGCGAACGCGGTCGACGACAGCGACAAGGCGAGACCGATGAACAGGGCCTGCGAAGGGGGGAGCCCTAGGGCAAGGCCAATAGCCGCAAGCAAGAAGGCCGTGATGACGAGTTGCGCCACGCCGAGGCCGAAAATAGCCGAGCGCATCGACCATAGGCGGATCGGCCGAAGCTCGAGCCCGATCACGAACAGGAGCAGCACGACCCCGAACTCGCCGAGATGCAGGACCTGATCCGCGTCTTCGAGGGCGTAGTACCGGCCGAGCACGAAGGGCCCGATGACCACCCCGGCGGCGAGGTAGCCGAGTACGGCGCCGATGCCCAGGAACCGGCCGATAGGGGCTGCAATGGCGGCGGCGGCCAGAAACACGACCACCTGAAGCAACGCCGCTGTCATGCTCGCTGAATATCCTCCCGCTTTTGGGTATCACGCGAATCGCGGAGCAGCCAGCGGCGAGCAGAGTGGCGATTGCCGCAGGGCGCATCAGGCTCTACGAGGAGGCCAATGGAAACGCTGCAAGACGGTGCCGCCAGCACCCACCCCGCGCCCAGTCTTCGCGACGCGCTGCCGGTGTGGGCGAAAATCGGCGTCATATCGTTCGGCGGCCCCGCCGGCCAAATCGCTTTGATGCACCGAATTTTGGTCGAAGAGCGGGGCTGGATCGACCGTGAGCGGTTCCTGCATGCGCTCAATTTCTGCATGCTTCTGCCGGGACCCGAGGCCATGCAGCTCGCCACCTATGTGGGCTGGCGGCTGCACGGCACGCTTGGCGGGCTCGCCGCGGGACTCTTGTTCGTGCTGCCGGGCGCCGCCGTCGTCCTGGCACTGTCCATCGCTTATGTCTGGTACGGCCAAGTGCCGCTGGTCGAGGCGGCCTTCGAGGGCATCAAGGCCGCCGTCCTCGTGATCGTTATCGAGGCCTTGATCAAGGTGGCGCGCCGTGCGCTACACCGGCCGCACGATTGGGCCATCGCCGCCGCCGCCTTCATCGCCATCTTCTTCTTCGCCGTGCCCTTCCCACTGATCATCGCGGCCGCGGCCCTGGTCGGCTACCTGCTGGCGCTGGTCGTACCCGTGCCGGTGCCCGCGCCCCTCGACACGCCGTCCGTCCCGTTCACGCGGACCCTGCGCACCGGAGCGCTTTGGCTCGCCATCTGGATCGTGCCGCTTGTCGCCGTCAGCGCCGCGTTCGCGGAGACGCCCGTGTTCGCCGATATCTCGCTGTTCTTCTCGACGCTTGCGGTGGTGACCTTCGGCGGCGCCTACGCCGTGCTGGCCTATATGGCGCAACAGGCTGTCGAGACCTATGGCTGGCTCAACGCCGGCGAAATGCTGGACGGGCTGGGGCTTGCCGAGACCACCCCGGGTCCGCTCATCCTCGTCACCGAGTTCGTCGGCTTTCTCGGCGCCTACCGCAATGGCGCCACACCTCAACTGGCCTACGGTCTGTTGGGCGCGGCGGTCACGCTGTGGGCGACGTTCGCCCCGTGCTTCTTATGGATCTTCGTCGGCGCACCCTACGTGGAGCGCCTCGCCTCCAACGCCAAACTGGCCGGTGCGCTGCGCGGCGTCACCGCCTCGGTGGTCGGCGTGATCTTGAACTTGAGCTTGTGGTTCGCGCTGCACGTCATCTTCGCGCGCGTAAGCGCCGAAGATTATGGACCGTTACGGCTTTGGGTTCCGGACCCCGCGAGCTTCAATTGGCAGGCGGCAGCGCTTGCGGTTCTCGCCGCGGGTCTACTCTTGGGCCTACGCCTCGGAATCCTCACGACGCTCGCCATTGCCGCAGGCGCGGCACTTGCCCTGTCGGCCCTGCTCGGCGCCCCATAAACGAAAAGCGCGGGCTTTCGCCCGCGCTTCTCAACAAAGCCTATGCCCGAGAGCTTAGTCGCGGGGCACGAACAGATCCACGAACGGCGCGCGAACCCAGGTGCCGCGCGGGCCCTTGCGGACCGAAGTCAAGGGCGCCTCGACATCCGTATAGGCATCGTTCGTGCGCACGGACGTGGTCGGTGCATCGACTTCGGTGTCATAGCCGTTGCTGCGCCACCAGCGGCGGTTCCGCCAGCCGGCCTCTATTACCAGCGTGTTCTCGGCTGATGGCTTCGCGAGTCCGGCGGGTCCGGCAGTGGCCGGCGCGGGCAGGAACATGGCGGCGGCAAAAAACGCCGCGACGAAACCGGAAATGATCAGACGGGTCATCCTTACTCCTCTTCGGGGGTTAGGGGGTTGTCTGTGATGTCTGCTCGAAGTGTATGAGGCCAATGTGGCGACAGCATGCGCCGTTCGCAAGCCCCAAACCTACAGCCATCCTTTGTGTTTAAAGTAAATGTAAGGCAACACGGCAAAGAGCACCATCAGCCCCAGAGCAAAGGGATAGCCGAACAACCAATCGAGCTCGGGCATGGCATGGAAATTCATGCCGTAGATCGAGGCGATCAGGGTGGGGGGCAGGAACACCACCGCCGCCACCGAAAAAATCTTGATGATGTCGTTCTGCTGGATCTGAATCATGCCGAGTGTCGCATCCAGCAGGAAGATGATCTTGCCCGACAAAAACGTCGCGTGATCGGTGAGCGAGTTCACATCGCGCACGGCAGCCCGCACGCGGGCATAAAGCGGCTTACCCTCCTTGCGCTCGTTGACGGTGAAGGCGAGAAACGTGAGCAAGCGCCCCAGCGAATGGCAGCTCTCGCGGGCTTTCGAGGCCACCTCGCCCTCGCGCCCGATCGATTGCAGCACCACGTCGAAGCGGCGCTGGCGCGCGGCGACGGCTCCTTTGTTCTCGAACACCGAGTGTGACAGCGTCTCAACTTCACCCTGAATGCGCTCGATGAAGTCCGCGAGACGATCGACGATGGTGTCGAGCAGGCCCATCAACACCGCGGTGCCGCTGCCGAGATTCGGCTCCTGCCGGTTGCAGCGCGCGGCGAAGATGGGAAAGGCGCGCGGTTCGGCATAGCGGAGCGTAACCAGCCTGGCGCCGGAGAGGATGAAACTGACCGGCGTCGTCTTGGCCTCGGCGGCCTCACCCAAATAGAGCAGCGTCGCCGTCATAAAGTAAGCGCCGTCCTCCTGATAGAGGCGGCTCGAAGCCTCGATCTCCGCCTGCTCCTCGCGCGTCGGCACCTCGACCTTCAGTGCACGTTCGACAACTTCCTCCTCATCCGCCGAGGGATTCAGCAGGTCGATCCACACCGCTTCCTCGGTGATCCTGGGAAGACCGGTCTGGGCCTTCAGAGCGCCTTCGCGGAATTCGTAGATAGTGAGCATCGACCCTTCTGATCTCCATCAAGGCGCCAGGAAAAATCCCGATATACCAGGACCTCTGTGTCTCAGGTGAGACACTGTGGACGGTATCGGACCTTTGACACAAGGTTCACGGAAGGCCTACAAATTCTGTCATGGGCTGGCTGCGCAAACAAAGAGACCTCCTCGGGCTCCTCGTCGTCTGGGCGATTCTGCTCCAGTCGATCGCGCTCCCCTTCACGACCGGGCTTCATGCCGCGACTCTCACCTCGGAGCCGGGTCAAGCCAGCATTCTGTGTACCTCCAGAGGCACGGCCGTCACCCCGGAGAGCCCGGGCCACACCAACAAGGGCCCGGATTGCCAGTGCTGCCACATGTCCTGCCGCCCAGGATGCGGCGGCGCTTGCGGCGGCATTCTGCCGAACTTCGCCCGCGTGCCCTTGCCGTCTTCGACGGTTATTGCGGTCATTACGCCGGGCCTCGATGCACCCACGGCCACGCCGGCGGGCCACGCCGCAGCCCAGCCCCGCGCTCCTCCCCACGCGTAAGCTCAAAGCGCAACCAGATCTCTAGCGCGAAGCCCGCTCGGCCTGCGCGGAGAGCCTTGGCGTGCGCAAACCATCCACGCCACAATCAATGAAGGGCGGACCGGCTAAAAATAGTCCGGCGCCCACGGGGGGCTACCAAATGCGTTCAATTTTCTCGCGCGCCGCGATACCGGCGCTTACCCTCTGCCTGGGCGCCGCGCTTGCGGCCGCCCCCGGCACTGCACGCGCCGACTCCGATCATGACACAGGACCGCTTGCCGACACGCACGCGCCGGCCGGCGTCATGTTCGATCACATGCACAATGCCGGCGAGTTCATGATCGGCTTTCGCTACGCCTACACGAGCGCCAGCGGCGACATGCTGAACGGCTCGGACAAGGCGAGCGACCAAGAGATCATCGACAAGGGCTGCAAGCCGTACACCTGCTCCATGACGCCGAGCGACATGGCGATGAACATGTACATGCTCGACATCATGTATGCACCGACCGACTGGGTGACGCTCATGGTCATGCCGATGTACATGTCCCACGACATGACCATGCGGCCGCTGAAATCCTCCATGAGTTCCATGGGCCATACCGAGCACATGGAGCACATGGAAATGCCCATGGACGACACGATGGGGCACGACGCCCATGGCGGTCACATGGGGAGCCATTCTCATGGCACCGACGGCTGGGGCGACACGATCTTCGGGCCCGAGCTCAAGATCGCCGGCGGCGCCAACTATCATCTTCAATTCGCACCCATGTTCAGCGCGCCTACGGGCGACGTGGACTACAAGATGAACGGTACCTTCACCCACTACATGATGCAGCTCGGATCGGGCACGTGGGACTTTCTCCCGAGTATCACCTATACGGGCCGCGCCGATCGTCTCACCTGGGGCGCGCAAGTCCTCGGCGTTGTGCGGCTGGAAAAAGAGAACGACTCGGGCTACCAGCTTGGCGACGTGCTCCAAGCCACCGGTTGGGGCAGCTATCGCTTCGCCAACTGGATCTCTGCCTCGGTTCGCGGCCTCTACACCGAGCAAGGCAAGATCGAGGGCCACTATAACGGCGCACACAACCACTCGAGCCCGCCCGATCTCCAGTTCAATTATGGCGGCCGGTTCTGGGACATCGGCTTCGGCGTCAACACCGTGGTGCCGAGCGGAACCTTCAAAGGCTTGCGGCTCTCCGCCGAATGGCTTCAGCCCGTCGGCGAGGACGTGAACGGCTACCAGCTCGAGCGTGACGGCACGTTGTGGGCGAACGCCAGCATCGCCTTCTAGAACGGCAGAGCGGCCGCTCTCCAATCGAGGGCGGCCGCTAGTTTTTCTGCACGATGCAAGCGCCGCCGTCCCTACGGAGCGCGGCGCAGACTTCGCGCGCATCGGCGCGGCTGTCGGCGCCGATCTGCACCATGTAGAGCGCGCGGCGTCCCCGGCTCAAGTTCCGCTCCGGCAGCACGAAGGGCTCACGGTCGGCCAGCACAGAAGCGTGCGTGCGCCTGAGCCTCGAGAACTTCTCCAGCGCCTGTCCCTTGGAAAAAGCACTGGACACATGCGCACCCCAGGGCCGCCAAGCGCCACTCGCCGTCAGCGGCTCCGTCTCGTAGACCGCCCGCACCACGAGCGGCGCGAGCTTCTTGCAGGAATCCTGCACCGTATCGCCTTCGGTTTTCAGGGACTCCGGCAGTTCGGTCTCGGGCAGCTTCCATTCTTCGGCCGCACGTCCCGTGACGAACATCACGTAACGCCGCGTTTCCCCCGGTAGAATCCTGCTGCCCGCAAGCCAGCCGCGCACCCGCTCCTCCCCGGCATTATAGGCGGCGGCCGCGAGCCCGAAATTGCCGAACACCTTTTTGAGGTCCGCCAAAAGGCTCGCCGAATGTTGGATGGCCGATTTCGGCTCGAACGGATTGTCGAGGCCACGATCGGCCGCCGTGCCGGGCATGAACTGGGCGATGCCTTGCGCGCCTTTGGGACTGACCGCGTTGGGATTGAACCGGCTCTCCCGCCAGATCAGCCGGACGAAGGGCATGGGCGGGAGCCCGCGTTCCTCGGCCTGTTGCTGCATCAGCGGACAGACGATCTCGACGAACGGCTTGGGGCCGGCAGCGGCGAGCCCCGCCGCCTTGATGCCGGCGGCGACGCGGGCTTCCGTGGTTTCCGCGCCGTGGGCGGCTGTGAGCCCCACGGCAAGAAGCACCGCCACGGTCACGCCTATGCGCGCATTTCGGCGCACGGCCCTAATTCTTCGAAACGATACAGGCAGCGCCCGCCGCTTGCAGCTTGTTGCAGAGCTTGTCGGCGGCGCCGCGGTCATCGAACACCACGCGGGCGGAGTAGCGCAGATCCGTACCCATGCTGAGGTCGCAGACCGCCACGAGCGTCGGACTGAAATCGCCGAGAATGTCGGAATAGTCCTTCTGCGCCTGAGAAAATTCGTCGAGGCTCTCCTTCTTGTTGAAGGACGAGGCGATCTCGACGGCCCAGCCCGTGCCGGACGGCCCCAGGCCTTCCGGAGGCTTGGCCCCTTTGAGACAGGGTGCGAGAGGGTCGCCCGTTTCCATCTGTTCAGCGACCGCCGGACTGGCGGCGAGTGCGGCACAAAGAGCGGCGGCGGTCAGTCCTCTCATCATCGAGACCTCATGACACAGATTCGCGCGCGCCCAGCATACCTCACTCGGGCCACGCCCGGAGCGCCATCTCCGCGACGCGCTCAAGCTCTTTCCGGCTGGCGCCTCCCGCCGCTTGGACGGACATCCCTTGGGTGATTGTGGCGATGTAGCGCGCGAGCGCCGCCGGGTCGGCGTCGGCGGGAAGATCCCCTTCCGCTTTCGCCCGCTTCAGCCTCTCGCGGATCGTCGTCTCCGAGGCCGCGCGCCGGGCGCAGAGCTCGTCCCGGATACATTGCGCATGCTCGCCGGCGCCGGCGATGCCTTGGACCAAAAGACATCCGGCGGGATTGGACTTGTCCGTCAGGGAACGCACCGTACCGTGCAGCAGCGCGGCAATGGCATCGCGGGCCTTGGGCTTGTCCAGCGCCTCGCGAATAAATCCTGACTTCGTTTCCGCGTACCGGTCGAGCGCACGCCGGAACAGTGCCTCCTTGTTGCCGAAGGCGGCGTAGAGGCTGGGCGGATTGATGCCCATCGCTGCCGTCAGATCGCAAATGCTCGCGCCCTCGAAGCCCTGGCGCCAGAACACCTCCAGCGCCCGGTCAAGCGCCTGATCCATATCGAACGTCCTGGGCCGGCCTATCGCCACGGAGACCTCTCCAACCTGTTTTCCGATGCCTATCACCTCCCATCTTTGTAGTGGTCGTTATATAATGATCTTGACAAGCCGGGTCCAGGCACACATTTGTAGCGTCTGCTACATAACAGCTTAGTCAGGAGAACGGACCCATGTCGAAGAAACTCACAGGAAAAGTCGCGCTCGTGACGGGCGGCTCACGCGGCATTGGCGCCGCAATCGCCCGGGCGCTGGCCGATGACGGCGCGGACGTCGCCATCAGCTACGCGGCGTCTGAAGAGAAAGCCAAGGCCGTTGTCGACGCGCTGCGGGCGAAAGGCGTCCGGGCCGATGCCTTCAAGGCGGACCAGGCCAATCCGGATGAGGTGAACGGTCTCGTCCAAGCTGTGGTCCTGGCGTTTGGGCACCTTGATATTCTGGTGAACAACGCCGGCGTGTTCACGTTGGGCCAGGTCCATGACCGTGCCAACAATCTTGGCGAGATCGATCGCATGTTCGCCGTCAATGTCGGCGGAGTCGCAACGGCCGTGCGCGCCGCGGCACCCCTGATGAGTGATGGCGGACGTATCATCTCCATCGGCTCTGTGGTGGGCGAAAGCACCCCATTCGCGGGCGCGGCCGACTACAGCGCCACGAAGGCTGCCCTCCTCGGGTACACCCGCGGCTGGGCGCGCGATCTCGGTCCCAAGGGAATCACTGTCAACACCGTGCAGCCCGGCCCGATCGACACCGACATGAACCCCGACGGCAACGGAGAGTTCTCGGACACGCAAAAGGGCCTGACCGCGCTTGGACGCTATGGCACCGCCGATGAAGTCGCCGCGGCAGTCGCGTTCCTGGCTGGTCCGAGTTCCGGCTATATCACCGGCACGACATTGACCGTCGACGGCGGCTTCAACGCCTAGTCGACCTTGGCAAGACCATGAGCGTATCCGCTCGCCGCGATGCAAGCGGGTACGCCGGACACGTTTGTAACGGAAAGGAGTTTGGACATGATCGAAGTCAGACCCTTTGAGACGCTTGGCGGCGCCGACCATGGTTGGCTCAAGGCCAAGCATCATTTCTCCTTCGCGCGCTATTTCGACCCGAAGCGCGTCAACCACGGTGCCTTGCGCGTGTGGAACGACGACGAGATCGCGCCGAACACCGGCTTCCCCGCTCATCCCCACGCGGAGATGGAGATCATCACCTATGTCCGCGAGGGCGCCATCACCCACGAGGACAGCATGGGCAACGAGGGCCGGACCGAGGCCGGCGACGTCCAGGTGATGAGCGCCGGGAGCGGCATCCGCCACGCCGAGTTCAACCGCGAGGACGTGCCCACCACGCTGTTCCAGATCTGGATCGAGCCGGGCGTCAAAGGCGGCAAGCCATCTTGGGGTGCGAAGCCTTTTCCGCGGGATGAGCGCTCGGGTCAGTTCGTGGCGTTGGCGTCCGGTTTCGACGGCGACACGGAAGCGCTGCCGATCCGCGCCGAGGCGCGGGTGCTCGGGGCTACGTTGAAGGCGGGCGAAACGGCCGAGTATCGCCTCGGCACCGCACGGCACGCTTATCTCGTGCCGGCCACGGGCCGTATCGAGGTCAACGGCATCGCGGTGAACAGCCGCGATGGCGTGGCGATCAAGAACGAAACCGCGCTGACGGTAAAAGCCCTCGAGGACGCCGAGATCGTTTTGGTCGACGCGGCCTAACCTGCGAGACGGGGCGGCGCCTTTCGAGGTTGCCGCCCCGCCCCCAAACCTTAAAGCGAGATCAGCACCACGCCGATCACGGCTGCAATCAGCCCGATGACGCGATGCCAGGGCATGGCCTCGCCGAGCACGACGACGCCGAGCACGGCGCCGCCGACAATGAACATGCCGTAGACCGGCACCACGACATTGGCCGGCCCCAGCGACAGAGCATGAAACAGCGAACTGACGGCAACCGTGAGCGCGATGCCCCCGGCAATGGCCCAAAGCAGCGGCGGCGTCTCCAGCTCAAAAAGCAGCGTCTTCAACTCGCCACGCCACGCCACGACGGCGATGGCGAAGATCGCCACGATCGTGGTCGACACTGCGAGCACTTGATAAGTGGTGACAGTGCCACTCCGCTCGGCGAGCTTCACGAACAGCGTCATGAGCGAGTAGCCGGCCATGCCCAGCAAGGCCCATAAAACATAGGATTGAATCACCGCGCCCTCCCGCGTCTCTGCCCCGAAATACAGGTGTCAGAGACCGCGATAGGCGCGAAGTGTCAACTCGCGGGAAGAGCCGCGCCTATTTGTCCTCGACTACGGTCTGGGGGCGATCCGTGCCCGGATCGAGCTCCTCGTGCCACTCGCCATCCGCCGTCTCATACGCGATGCCGACGGTCTCGCCCGGCACTTTCTGTTCGCCCGCCGCACGCTTGGCCGCTTCAAGCGCGGCGTCATGGGTGGGAAACGTTTCCGAGATTGTGCCTCGCGCCTGATAGGCCCAGCCATTCTCATGCTTGATGATCTTGTATACGACTTTCGTCATCGGCTTCCTCCTCGCGGCTCGTATAGTCTCACACAACCAACGCTTACCGCGAGTGGTTCCTTGAGAGGAACGCGGCCAATGAGCCTTCAAGTCATCGGTGCGGGGTTCGGCCGGACAGGCACGCTCTCGCTGAAGCTCGCGTTCGAGGAACTGGGCTTCGGCCCCTGCTACCACATGATCGAGACGCGCAAGCACCTGGCACACGATGCCATGTGGCTTGCGCTGGCGACCGGGCAGTCGGACGACTGGCGCGCGATACTCCGTGGCTATCGCTCCAGCGTGGATTGGCCCGCCATCTTGGTCTGGAGAGAACTGATCGCCGCAAATCCGGACGCCAAGGTGATCCTCACCATACGCGATCCCGAAAGTTGGTACGAAAGCGCGTCCAAGACGATTTTTCAGCGGATGAGCGAGCATGAGGATGCGCAGAGCGAAGGCCGCGCCGCCGCCGATCCCCTGCGGCAGGAACACATGCAGATGGTGAACGCCGTCGTTCTGCATGGCGCCTTCGGCGGCGACCTCAGCCGGGACCACGCAATTCAAGTCTTCAAGGCGCACAACAAAGAGGTGCGCCGGACCGTGCCCCCCGAGAGGCTCCTGGTCTACGAGGCCGGCCAGGGCTGGGCGCCGCTCTGCGCGTTTTTGGGCGTGCCGGAGCCCGAAATCCCCTACCCCAAGGTCAATTCCACGGCGGACTTCGCCATGCGCTTTCCCGACGAATAGAACGCGAACCTTCCCCTATTACAACTTATACGTTAGTCTGGTTCTTTAGGGCAACTCGGAGCGACGACGATGCGCGGCAAAACCAGGCTCGGCACGGTTCTGATGGCCGGCGTCTTATCTCTTGCGATCACCACGGCAGCACTTGCGGCGACGCCATGCGAGCGCCGGCAACTCTGGGACAGGGAGTTCGCCTATATCGACAAGATCAGTACGACCTGCCGCATCCTGACAACCGGAGCCCTGATCGGCGTGGGGCTTTACGTACCCTACCCGTCCCTCGTGGCCGAGCTCGGGGGCAGCGCCGCGACCGTGGCCAAATACGCGGCCGCCTTTGGCGTGGATTTGGAGCGCATCGGCTTCGACAAGCATCACATCTGCCGCCTCGTGCGCGCCGGCCGCGCGCTGCATGAGCAAAGTCACTCGGGCGTGCGGAAGCGTCTGCTGCAATATGGGTTGTGCCGGCCCGCCGACCTGACCTGCAAGGCCCGCGTCAAAGCCGAAATCTTCAGGCTGTACGAATTGCCGGCGCAGTGCCCGCAAGTCTGACCCGAGCGCTGCCTAGCGAGCGCTTTCCTGGGCCAACTGGGTGCCGGGCGAAGACTGCCGCCGGACGCATTCGCTGAGCGACGTCAGAACGGAGTGACGTATCACGGCGTGCTCGCGAAAACCCTGACGTTCCATCAGGGCCTGATGCAACTCGGGTAGCCGGTAAAACGGCACGCTCGGATACCAGTGATGTTCCAGGTGGTAGCCCACATTGCAGGGCAGGATGAAGATCCGCTCGAGCCACGTCGGGATCGTGCTACGCGTGATGGAATATTCTTCCTCATCGCTCTCCACCGCGCTGTGCTCGCAGATCAGGCGCATATATTGCGCCGCGGTGTGCCAAGTGCAGAACGGCACGATCCAATAAAGCAGAAACGCGGACCACAGACTGAAATACGTCAGCGCCGCGATCGTCACGGCATAGAAGCTGAACCGTGCTGCACGCATCCACCCCGGCGAGGGAATGAGTGTCGAGCCGACCAGACCGCGCACAATCCAGAATAGACCGGTGAGAAACGCCGCGCGGCGCAGCAGCACCAGTGCGAGCCCGAGCCGCGTTTTCGGAAACTGCCAATCCGGTGCGAGTTCGCCCGCCGCGTCGTGCGTGTACCAGATGTGGCGGTTCCCGTCGTCCGGCAGGTTCGTGTACTGGTGATGTGTACCGTGGAACTTGCGGAAGCCTTCGACCGAGGCGAAGGTCGGCCACATCATGAAAATATTGGCGAACAGGTCGTTCTGCCAACGCGTCTTCAGCGTGCGGAAGTGCGAGGCGTCGTGGCCGAGGATCAGCAGCGCATGCTGGCGCGCGCCGATGAACATGACCGCGAGCACATAAAGTATTGGGTGCCAGAAATATGTGCACAAGGCGATGGCTCCGGCGATCCCCACCCATTCGGCTAGCGTCGCAACCACCGCCTTCTCGGGTTGGAGCTGCGACAATTCCTTGATCTTGGCCGCGGGCAGCCGTTCGGGCACCATACGCGCTGTGTTGTGCGGATGGTTGACGACCGGATTCTTGGAGACGTCCTCCGCCGGGATTTCCTCCCGAAGGAAGGCCACCATGCGCCGTAACTTCGCTACGTCGGGCATCGCTCAGCCATAGCCTCTCCCTGTGTCGATTCCTGGGCAGACAACGCCGCTCGAAGTGACGAAGACCGCCGGCTGGCCTATACAGGCGGTCCTTGAACGAGATTCATACGGGCCGCGCCGTGTCAGCCTCTCCCACAAAGGAATATGACGTCCTAATCCTCGGCGGCGGGCACAACGGGCTCGTCTGCGCCGCTTATCTCGCCCGCGCCGGCCTCAAGGTGAAGGTCCTGGAGCGTCGCCCTATTGTCGGAGGCGCGGCGGTCACGGAGGAATTCCATCCCGGCTTCCGCAACTCGATCGCCTCCTACACGGTGAGCCTGCTTAATCCGAAAATTATCGCCGATCTCGAACTGCACCGGCATGGGCTGAAGATACTCGAACGGCCGATGATGAACTTCCTGCCGCTCCCCGACGGCGGCTATCTGTTGACGGGTGACGGGCGCACAAAGTCCGAGATCGCCAAGTTCAGTCAACGCGACGCCGACCGCTACGATGCCTATGGCGCCAAGCTCGAGGAGATCGCGGACATTTTGCGCAATCTCGTTCTGCGAGCTCCCCCGAACGTGGTCGAAGGCTTTGGCCTGCGCGGTCTTCGAGAGCTCGGCCGCGCTGCCGCGCTAGGCAACGATTTGCGCCATCTCGATTTGGAGCAGCGGCGCCTCCTCCTCGATCTCTTCACCAAGCCGGCGGCCGATGTCTTGGACGAATGGTTCGAGAGCGCGCCGCTGAAAGCGTTGCTCGGTTTCGATTCCATCGTCGGCAACTACGCGAGCCCCTACGATCCCGGCACCGCCTATGTGCTGCTGCATCACGCCTTCGGCGAGGTGAACGGCAAGAAGGGCGCGTGGGGCCACGCCGTCGGCGGTATGGGCGCGATCACGCAAGCCATGGCCAAAGCCGCGGCCGAGCATGGCGTGGACATTCAGACGAACGCGGAGATCGCCGAAGTTCTCGTCGAGAAAGGCCGCGCGGCAGGCGTCGTGCTCAAAGACGGCAGCGTCGTCAAAGGCCGCGCGCTTGCCGCAAATGTAAACCTCAAGCTGCTCTATACACGGCTCATGCCGGAAGACGCCTTGCCATCCGACTTCCAGAGGCGCATGCGGAACTTCAAGTGCGGTTCGGGCACGTTCCGCATGAATGTCGCGCTGTCGGAACTGCCGAACTTTGCCGCCCTGCCCGGCAAGGAGGCCGGAGCCCACCACGGCGCCGGCGTCATCATCGCCCCGAGCCTCGACTACATGGACAAGGCTTATCGCGATGCGCGCCGGCACGGCTGGAGCCGGGAGCCGATCATCGAGATGCTCATCCCCTCGACCCTAGACGAAAGCCTCGCCCCGCCCGGCGCCCATGTGGCGAGTTTGTTCTGCCAGCATGTGGCACCCGAGCTGCCGGACGGCCGATCCTGGGACGAGGCCCGCGACGAGGTCGCCGATCTGATGATTGCCACGGTCGACGCTTACGCGCCCGGCTTCGCCAACAGCGTCGTGGGGAGACAAGCGTTGAGCCCGCTCGATCTGGAACGCGTGTTCGGGCTCGTCGGCGGCGACATCTTTCACGGGGCGCTGACGCTCAATCAGCTGTTCTCCGCACGGCCCATGCTGGGCTACGCCGACTACCGCGGCCCTTTACCTGGGCTCTATCACTGCGGCTCCGGGGCGCATCCTGGCGGTGGCGTCACCGGCGCGCCGGGCCACAACGCGGCCCGCGCGATCCTCTCCGACCTCAAGCCTTTTTCTTCTTTTTGAGCTTGGCGCTGACCTTCTTCCATTCCTTCTCCGGCATGCATTTGAGGCAGCGGCAGCCGATGGGCTTGAGGAAGGAGTCGAAATAGCTCTTGCCATAGTTGTAGCCGAGCTCCTCGCCCGGCTGGATCTTCCGCTTCGACATCACGAAGACGCGCTTCTTGCGGATCTCGATTTCGCAATTCGGCCGGCAGGAATGGTTGATATAGCGCGCGGTGTTTCTCTTGTTCCAGCCGTCGATGGTCTTCTTCTTGGTGACCTCGAACAGATAGCGGCTGCGGCTCGTCTCCTCTTCCTTTGCCGTGAGCGTGCGGCCGACATATTCGATGATGCAGACGCCCTTCGGAATGGTCTCTTGGGCGAACAGGCCGCGCCCCGCGCGCGCCTTCTTGACGGCGAGATCGAACCCGCCGGGGGTGAACTTCGATTTTCTCATTGGCCTCGGTGTCTGAACCCTGGTCGTCGGGGGTTGCCGTTCCCTCGATCTCGCCCGCCGGTCAGAGCCTGGAGGCGCATGACCTCCATGGTATTGAGACGGGCAACCTTGTCATGAAGGGTGCTCATAACTCATGGGCGACAGAGCAGCAAGCAACGGCATGCCCGTGCATGCCTTCCCTGCGAAAGCAGATCGTCTCCAGTCGGTCTCACGGTTCTTGTATTTCCCCTGTCAAAAAACTGAATCAATTGTTCCATCAAACCGTCATGCAGCGCCCTTAGCGTCGCCCCCAGTGCTTTACAGAGCGGCACAGGGAGCGAATTCGCATGGCGCGGACGATGGCTGAGAAAGTCGAGATATTCTTGTTGGACAGCCTGATCTTCCTGTCTTTGACCTCCATGTCCAAATATCTCGCCCCCTCGCTCCATGTCGTTGCCGGCTCCATTCTCGCCGAGGCGGGAGACAGAGCCGAGAGGCATGGGGGCAACGCCGCAGCCGATCTGTCGGCCGCCGACTTCGCCCCCCTTCCGGAGTCTCGCAAGGCCGCCTAGGCGTCCTCAGACGGCGGCCGCTGCGGTCACCACCTCGCTTCTCAGTCTGCGATGCCCTATCGGTCGGGGATAGGTTTTGCTCCGACCGGCGTCCTGGTGAATAGTGGCGGCCCCTTTCCTTGGAGACCGCTCATGCCGCCTCTTCCCGTGCCGAATGTCTTCGTCGCCTTGGTGTGGACCGCGGCGCTCGCCCTCGGTCTGCCATCCGCTTCGATCGCGCAGGGCGCGAGCAAAGCCCTTCTGGAGGCCCCGGTGTCTCCGGTGCCGCCGCTGTTCGACCAGGCCGCTATCGACAAGGCCACGGCCGCACTGGACGGTATCGTCGAGGGCGCCATGAAGCGGACCGGCCTCCCGGGCTTGGCGGTCGGAATCGTCTACAAGGATAAGGTGGTCTATGCCGAGGGCTTCGGCGTCCGTGAAGTCGGCAAGCCCGGCAAGATCGATCCCGACACGGTGTTCCTGCTGGCCTCGGTGTCGAAGCCGATCGCCTCGACCATCGTCGCCCATCTCGTGGGCGAGGGCGTGGTCGACTGGCACGGCAAGGCGAAGGGCTACAACCCTGGCTTCGCGCTGAGCGACCCGTACGTCACCGAGAACGCCACCATCGCCGATCTGATGTCCCATCGCAGCGGCCTGCGCACGGGGTCCGGCGACCTCCTCGAGGATCTCGGCTTCGACCGGGACTACATCCTGTCGCAGATCGACCAGCAGCCGCTCGACCCGTTCCGCTCCACCTATCACTACAGCAATTTCGGCTATACCGCCGGCGGCATCGCCGCCGCGACAGCCGCCGGCAAAAGCTGGGAGGACCTGGCGGACTCGGTTCTGTTCACCCCCGCCGGCATGACCACCGCCAGCTTCCGCCACGCGGACTATCTGGCGCACAAGGACCGGGCCCATATCCACGCGCGCCCCAAGGACGGAACTTGGGCGGCGAAATTCGACCGCAACGCCGATGCCGAGGCGCCCGCCGGCGGCGCCTCCGCCTCGCTCAACGACATGCTGCGCTTCATGCGCCTCCAGCTCGGCGACGGCACGCTCGACGGCAAAGAGATCGTCAAGGCGGACGCGCTTACGCCCGCCCACGTGCCGCAAATGATCCCGGGACCGCCGCGCTCCGTCGCTACCCCCGCCGGCTTCTACGGCTTCGGCTGGAACGTCTCCTATGACGACGAAGGCCGCGTGCGCCTCGGCCATTCCGGCGCCTTCGAGCTCGGCACCGCGACATTCGTCACCTTCATGCCGGGCGAGGATCTCGGCATCGTCGTGCTCACCAACGGCATGCCCATCGGCGTCGCCGAGGCGGTCGGCGCGGCCTTTCTCGATGTCGCCCAGAACGGCGAGCAGACCGTGGACTGGGTCGGCTTCATGGGCGGCCTCTTCGACCAGATGCGCGCGGCCGACGCACCGGAGGTGGACTACACGAAACTGCCGGCGGAGCCGAAGCCCGCGCAGGACCTCGCCGCTTACACCGGAAGCTACGGCAATGCCTATTACGGCCCGCTCACGGTTGCAGGCGACGGCGATCAGCTCTCCATGACGATGGGACCGCAAGGCGCGCCGGTCACCTTCGCGCTCAGCCATTTCGACGGCGACACCTTCAGCTTCGAGACCATCGGCGAGAACGCCAACGGACTTGCCGGGGCGATCTTCACCGTCGGCGGCGACGGCAAGGCGGAGAAGGTCGTGCTCGATTACTACGACCGCACAGGGCTCGGCACGTTCGTGCGCGAGTAGCGGGCGAGGCCGGTGAGACGCCGGATGCGCCCGGCCGGTCTCACGCGATTGGGAACGCGGCGCTCCGCGTTCTAAGCTAAGGTCGGGCATGACCAGGCTGTCACGCTTCGTGGGCTTCGCCGCGCTCGCGCTCATCACAGTTTTCGCCGGACCGGCGGCCGCCCAGGCGCCGGACGAGGCGCGGCAGCAATGCACCGAAGACGCCATGATCGTGTTCGACGCCTCGGGCTCCATGGCCGGCAACACGGTCCAGGGCCTGTTCAGCGACGTGACCCGTATCGATGAAGTCCGCATCGCTCTGGCCCAGGTGCTGCCCCATGCCGCGCGGTACCGCAAGATCGGGCTGATCACCTACGGCCCGGGGCCCTACGAGCAATGCAACGTCCAGCTCGACTTCGAGCCCATGTGGAACGCGACCCAGCCCATCATGAGCGTGGTCAACAAGATCAACCCGGCCGGCAAGACGCCGCTCGTCTCGGCGGTGAAGGTGGCCGCGGCGGCGCTCGAGTCCAAGGAAAAGCCGGGCGTCATCGTCTTGCTGACCGACGGCGAGGAAACCTGCGGCGGGGCGCCTTGCGAGCTCGGCAAGATCATCAAGGCAAGCGGCCGGAAGCTGACCGTCCATGTGGTCGGCTATCAGTTGAGGGCGTTCCGCTGGACCGGCGCGCAAAGCTTCCTCGACGTAAAATGTCTCGCCGAGGAGACCGGCGGCCTCTACATCACCGCCGAGAACCGGCAGGACCTGGTGGAAGCCTTCGAGAAGACCCTCGGCTGCCCCATGATGTCGGCCCTCCCATCCTCGACTGCCGGCGCACCGTTGCGCTGAACCTAGTCGCCGGATTTCTGCCGGATGTCGATCGCGGCGAACCCCAGATTGCTCGCTTGGGTGTGCAGCCACTTCACGGCCTCGGGCTCCGTGGCGAACATCTTGGTCTCGCCCTCCTGCGAGAACACCTCCCCGGGCTTCAGCGTGCGGAACGACGCGCGCCAGCCGTCGAGACGCTCCACATAGCCGATGAATTTCCCTCGGGTCTTCGCGTCTCGGGTCTTTGCGTCCTCGTCCAAATCGCCGCCTCGTCTCATCCAAGCCTGCCGATCCTGTCACCATAACCCCCGCCGGCGGCGGGGCGGAAGGCCTTGAGGTGTGCTCCATCGTCTCGGACATGCGTCATCGCTGCCGCCGGCGCACTTTTCTACCTCCCCCTTGCGGGGAGGTCCGGCACGCCTCTAGCGTGCCGGGGTGGGGGGCGCTGTGGGCCAAATTCCCACTGCCCTACACAAGTGCGCGTACATCACCCCACCCGTCGCGCGGGTGCGCGACTCCCTCCCCATCAAGGGGAGGGATGGAGACTGCGTCGCCGCCCCGGGCATGCTTCATCGCCTCGCCGCGCATCGCGCGCGAGTCCTGTCAAAGAGCGAGGACGGCGGGGCGCCGATCGGCCGCGTCCGTTGCGCAAGATGGGCAGCCTTTCGGCGCCCCGCCGCGGCGATATTTTAGAGCCTCGTACCGCCGCTCATCACCAGTGGCTGAGACGCGGTGCCTTGCAGAGCGCGTCTTACCCGGCGGCCCTGCGCATTCCATCGCAGGCGGGCGGACTGGAGACCCCCGAGGGTGCTCGTTACGCGTGGCGCGGGGTCAGGGCTTGGCGTTCTCTTTTCGCAAATGGGCCCATCCGTACCGCGCCGCCTCGGGCGCCGCACCCTCACCCCGAGAAGCAGACGGTCTGCAGCTCGCGTCCTCTTGAGCGAGGGATGGATGCATTCTACGGCAGGTTTTGGGGGCGGGCATAAGTTCGCGGTCAATCCGCCGGAACCGGCGGCACGTACGAATGAGGGCGGGCATAAGCACAGCCATTCGCTTGTCATCGCTCGGCTTGACCGGGCGCGCGCAGGATACGTTTTACAGCCCGACGTTGAACGCCCGCGGGCCCGCTGTATGGCGTGAACGTCCACATGGATTTCGCAAGGGGCCTGCGATCACAAAACCTTCCTGGCGTGGAGATCGAGCAAAGCTTCAGTGCTGGGGACGCTGTAAGATACGGATTAGATGGTTCCAAAAGAACAGATGTAATCTTCCGAAGCGGGAAATCAGGCATTGCTGCGATATGGGATCTCAAGACTGGCTCGGCTCGGCTGGCAGCTTGGAGAGCTCGAGAGATAAGGCGAGAAGTGGGTGTTGGATCCGAGGTGCCGATCATAGAGCTACACATACGACGAGGCGTGAGAAACAAGTGCCGGCAATCTCAGGGGCTTTCACTCAATGTCACGCTTAACTCCCCAATTGAACTCGAAGATGGTCACGGTGCTTGGAGTTCTACTGCCAACGCTTCGACCCCGGAGCGTCATCCTGTTTGGGTTAGCGGGGGCGGTCGTTAGTCTCATTGTTGGGAACGGAAGTCTAACGGCTCTCGCCATCGCCGTACCCTTTGCAGGGTTGGCGGCCCTGGCCGTGTGGTGGGGATGGTGCAACAGAAAACGCCGCCCTCCAGCGCCTGCGATCCTCAGCGCGAGAATTGTCGACGCCGATGACGATGGCTCAGCTGGCTGAGCGAAGGTCGCTTAAGGCTTTTCGCCATCACGCCTGATGGGCAAAGCCCTGCAGCGTCAGCGCGCTGAGAAAATCCGCCAGCCGCTCGACAAAGGCCTCGTCGATCTTGAGATCGAACGGCGGTTGCGCGAACTGCTCGCGGTTAAGCACGAAGATGCTGCACTGGCCCATCAGCGAGATGGCGGCGCACATGGCATCCTCGTCCGACGCGCCCGGCGGCAGAAAGCGCCGCACGAGGTCCGTGGCGCTGTCGAGAAACGGCATCGCGCTGGTCTTCACGAAACTGCTGAGCGCCTTGCTGGGGCGGACATTCTCCCACGCGAAGATGCGGATGTAGTGGTTCATCTCCTTGCTGGCGAGAAGGGGCTGCAATTGCTGGCGCAGGAAGCTGCGCAAGGCCTCCTCGCGCGGCATGTCCTTCAGCCTCTCGGGGCCGAAATTGTCGAGCCGCAAATAGCCCTCGAACGCGACCTTGAGCACTTCGAGGTAGAGCCCTTCCTTGCCCTTGAAGTGATAGTTGATGGCCGCCTGATTGACGCGCGCCTTGGTGACGATCGCCCGGACACTGGTGCCGTCATAGCCCCGCTCGGCGAACAGCGCGACGGCGGCCTTCAGGATGCTGTGGCGGGTGTATTCGGCGGGGCTATGACGGCACCAGTGTCCGGGCGATCGTCAC